>ERZ779956.18-NODE-18-length-121066-cov-8.342432_pt1 | contig 121066 bp, 134 predicted proteins | sample MGYA00511940_ERZ779956 | MGnify/ENA primary metagenome ERZ779956 (study PRJEB29588, sample SAMEA2154992) | human gut metagenome | biome: human gut; feature: human-associated habitat; material: faeces | place: Denmark | collected 2008/2010 ...
TTTTTTTGCAAATTCCCATCCTGCCGGAAATTGCAAATTTAAATCTACACCTGTGAGCTTTAAAAACTTCCAACCACAAAAAAATTAATAAAATGCAGTAATCATCTATATTACAGAGTATTTCTAATTTAAAGAAATATTCTGTTTTTTTGTGTTTTTATTGCTAGAATTGGAGTGGAAAAATGGAAGAAAAACAAAGAAATAAAGTTGGATATTATTCAGTAATACCATCAAAAATACTATATAATAAGGAGCTAAAAGCAAATGAAAAATTACTATATGCAATGATAACATCACTTGCATATAAAGAAGGCTATTGTTTTGCAACTAACAATTATTTTGCAGAAGAATTAGGAGTACATCCAAAAACAGTTTCAAGTTGGATTTCAGATTTAAGAGATAAAAATTATATAAAAGTTGAAATGGTTAGAAAAGAAAACAAGCAAATAATTCAAAGAAAAATTTATATAAATGATGTTCCATATCCGTTAAATAATGGATACCAGTATCAATCAAAAAATGGACAGGCTATCCATCAAAATATGGAAGATAATAATATAAGATTTAATAATAAAAATAATAATAAAGGTCATAGAAAATTTATATCCAATTATGAAAATCAGAGACAATATACTAAAGAATTTTTGGAGAGTTTGTATGCAAATTAAATATAAATTGGAAGAAATTTCTAGAAATTTTAGTAGAAATATGATATTATGGTTTCATCAAATATAAAGGAGCTGATTTAAACTTGAATACTAATAGTACAAACAAATTAATTGAAATTTTAGAATTAAAACAGATTAAATTTGATAAAGGTGAAAAATCTTTATTTAGAAAATATAGCTATTATCAAGTTATAAATGCATATAAAAACTTATTTGTAAAAGATATTGAATATATTGATACAATTAGAAGTAATATATTACAAAACAAAAATATAGAGTTTTATAAAAATGTTTTTAAGATAAAACCAGAAATAAAGACAGAAGAATTATATGAAAAAATATGTGATAAAATATGCGAAAAATATGGATTAAAATCTAATTCGTTACAAGAAAAAGAAGAAAATATAAGACAAATTCAATATCACCTACATAAATACAATAGTACAACAAAATATGGTGATTTTGTTAGAATGTATAAATTTGAACATGAATTAAGATTAATGCTTTTAAAATATACACTAATAATAGAGGAAAGTATGAAAAACATTTTTATTGCTTATCTAAATGACCATAATGCTAAAGCGGATTATTTAGTTAATATGCATAATTATAATACTTCATCAATAAAGAACAAAGCATTTGATACAATGAAACTAATAATAGGAAAATATGATAATACAAAATCAAAACCTATAAAAAGAAAAAGAGAGCAAAATATAACAGTGCCATATTGGATAATAATTAATGAATTAGCTATGAATCAAACTTATTATGCAATAGCAAACTTACAAGAAGATGATTCTAGAAATATTTTCTTAAACTGTACAAACTTTTTTACTAAATTAAATTTAACTAATGAGAAAAAGGGGAAAAGTGAAGCAATTAGAAAGAAAGAAGAAGCTCAAATAAATACTTTTAAAACAATTCTATGTTACTTAGGAGAGTTTAGAAATATGTTGGCACATAATCAGCCTATATATTGTTATAATATAGAATCTTTTGATATAAATAAAAGATATCCATTAGAATATGAATTACCAAAGACAAATAAAAACAAGAAATACTCAGACGGAAATTTTATACCAAAGTATAAACAGCAAATAAGCTTAAATGCTAAATTGATGAGAAATTTATCTGATTATTTTGGAGAGGATTCTTTTAATAAAAATAATTATACTAATTTAAATTTATCAAAAATAATATATATTATATATAAAATTTTAATAAACATAGATAAAAATACTGACTTTTATAATGAATTAAAAAATATATTTGTAAAATATAATATAATACTGAATGAGAAAAAATTTGAAATAGAAAATGTAGAAGAATGTATAAATTTATTAGAGGAAATAAAAAAGATTGAAGAGTTTGATTTAGAATACAAAGATATTATTTCAAAAATAGAAGCTAAAAAAGCATACAAAAATTTTCTGCATGGAAAAGATAACCAATTAAAAGATATAAAGAAAACTATACTTCAAAGATCAAAAAAAGTAAAAATAGTAACAAAAGAATCAAAGTATAAACCATTTTTAGAATCAAAAAGATATACAATGTTTACAGGAATAGATGAAAAATTTTTTAAAAATATTTTATAATAATATGGATATTTTTTTGTAAAAAATCATAAAATATTATAAATATATATTTACAACATAAACAATTTGTTGTATAATATATATGTAATTAAATTCCACGCGATGTGGGGGGAGAAGTTGGCTGAGGCTGCTTTTCTCTTTTTGTTTATAAAATATCTTCCAGCGGGCTAAAAAGGGTTTTAGGGATTTTGCCCTAAACAGCAAAAATGGTGTCAAAACACCAAGCTGGCGAATTTTGGGCACTAAAAAATGCTCTCCAAAATTCGTGACAAATAAATCTTTTCTAAAATTATATGTTATATTTTTTCTGTTAAATTTTGTATTTAAAATTTGTAGATATGTAAAATGAAAAATGGTATAATCATTTTGAACTGCATTAATATTACAATTAGCTTTTAGGACTATTAGTAATATTACGTACAAGGAATATAAAGAAAAAAATTAAGGAGGAATTGTTTATGGAAAGAAAATTTAATAAAGGAGATATTGTTCAACATTTTAAGAGAGAAAAAATGACAGAGGAACAATTAAAAGAAGAACCAAATTTATATTTATATGAAATTATTGGTACTGCAAGACACACTGAAAATAAAGAAGAATTAATGATTTATAAACCTTTATATACAACTGAATGTACAAATGGAGTTGATTTTGCTGCAAGACCATTAGAGATGTTTATGTCAGAAGTAGATCATGAAAAGTATCCAGAGATTAATCAGAAATATCGTTTTGAATTGAAGAAATAAGTTATATAGTAAAAAAATTATTTTATTGGAGAAAGGTTAGTATAATATATTAAATTTTAAACTCTATTATATTATACAAGGTATTAAGTAAATGAAAAATTATATAGATACATTAAATGAAACAATAAAATCATATTATAAGATTTTATCAGAAGATTTTCCAAAATTTTTAAATGAGTATATTAATACTCCAGAAATGTTAAAACAATCTAAAATAAGTGTAAGTTGTGGTACAATATATTCAAAAATGTATAAACAAATGTGGTATTCAAGTTTAGACCATAGTATTGCAGTAGCTTTAATAATATGGCATTTTACAAAAGATAGGAAGCAAACTTTATCAGGATTGTTCCATGATATTGCAACTCCAGTATTTAAGCATTCTATTGATTTTATGAATAAAGACTATGAAAAACAAGAATCTACTGAAGAATTAACTACAAAAATAATTAGTGAATCAAAAGAGATAATGGAGTTACTAAATAGAGATGGTATAAAAGTTGAAGAAGTAGCAGATTACCATATATATCCTATTGCAGATAATGATACGCCATGTCTTTCAAGTGATAGATTAGAATATACTTTATCTAATGGATTAGGAGCAACAGAAAAGATTTGGACTTTAGATGATGTAAAAGAAATTTATGATAATATAGAAATTCAAGAAGATGAAAATGGTATAGAAGAATTAGGCTTCAAAGATATTGCTATTGCAGAAAAATTTGTACATACAATGAGCATTTTATCAAGATTATATCGTAGAGAAAAAACACTTTTTACAATGCAAATGCTTGCTGATATTATGAGAATAATGTCCGATAATAATTTAATCAATATATCAGAAATGTATAATCTATCTGAAAAAGAAGTGATTGAAAAAATAGAAAAATGTAATGTAAAAAATATATCTAATGGTTTTGAAATATGGAAACATGCTACAGATATTTTAACAAGTGAAAAAATGCCTGAAGGAAAATACTTTGTAAATATTGAAAAAGTTAAAAAGAGATATATAAATCCGTTAGTTAGATATAACAATGAATATAAAAGAATAAAAGATATTTCAGAAAAAGCAACAAATGATATTAATGAAGCTCTTGAATATAAAACTGCTAAATATGTATTTTTAGATTTTGATTTTAAATAATGGAATATAAAGGGAATGTTCAAATGTAATATGCAGAAGATTTTGATATTTCGTACAAGTATTAGATTAATAAATTACAATTAATAATTTTTTTATAAAAAGAGCTGACAAATAAAATGGAGCACGTTATACTACTAGTAAATTTATATATGGAGGTAGTAGAAGTGGAAGAAAAACCTAGTGTTTTAAACGATTTATTTGTTAGTAGAGAGGAAAATATATGTGCTTTAACTGAATTTGATAAGAAAAGGATTAAAGAATTAACAAAGGATAATAATACTTATCAAATGCTCTTAGATAAGCTAGAAGATTTATCTAGTGATGATATATCAAAAGCTAAAGTTAAAGATAGTTTAGAAAGTTATATTGATAAGGTAAACGTAATAGGTTCTTATGAAAATGAAAAGTTTTATAAGATTGGATTTACAGATGCAATGAATTTAGTGTTTGAATGTATTAAACGAGAAATATAATATAAAGTAATTTTTATTGGATAAGCATATGGGAATAACCATATGTTTATTTTTTTTGTAAGAAATTTAAAATTTTTTGTTTTACCCGTCACATTTTTGATTTTGAATCGCTATTAAGGTTAAGAAGAAAATTTCAAATTGCCAATAACCTTTTTAAAATTTAATCGCTGTTAATAGTAGAAGGAAAAATAAAAAAAATTAGAATTGCCCGTAAGATTTTTGATTTTGAATTGCTGTTTATGTTAGGAAGAAAAAATTTTAATATTGCCCATAAAGTTTTTAGATTTCAGTTGTTGTTAATATTAGGAACAAAAAATTTAAAATTTACCCGTAAGATTTTTAAAGTTGAATCGCTGTTAAGGTTAGAAATAAAAAAATTAAAATTTTTTCATTTACCCGTAACGTTTTGGATTTTCAATTGCTGTTAATAGTAGAGAGATAAAAATTATTAAAAAATTTGGACAATTTAAAATTTTCTCGCCTATGTAATTAGATGGGCAAAATTGCACATTGACAAATACACTTGATTTAAGTGTCATAAAGAGCCATTTTCTTTAATATTCTGTATTAGCAAGAAAGGATTTGAATAAGTATGAATGAGGATAATAATAATACAAAAGAAAATAAATTAGAGTTCAATACATATTGCATTTTTACAGAAGAAAAACAAGATATTAGAGATACGATAGGATTAGTTTTTAAGGATTATTTAGAAAGTATAAAAGTAAAGAATAAGTAATTATATTAAAACAATTGCAAAATTTAATTGAGCACGTTACAATTTAAGCATAGATGATTACGGATAGGAGGTTAAATGCTGGATTTAAGAAGTCAAAATTTTAAAGTACGGAATGTATATCAGACTATCTAGAGAAGATGGCGACAAGCAAGAAAGCGAAAGTATCGGTAATCAAAGAAAAATTTTGCAAAGATATGTAAAGGAGAATAATTTATGTTTAGTTAAAGAATATGTTGATGATGGCATAAGTGGTACAACTTTTGATAGACCTTCATTTAATGAATTATTGCAAGATATTGAAAATAAAACAATTGATATGGTAATTACAAAAGACTTATCAAGACTTGGTAGGGATTACATTAAAACTGGTTTTTATTTGGAAGACTATTTTCCTAAAAATAATATTAGATATGTTGCAATAACAGATGGAATAGATACATATATAGATAGCACAAATAACGATATAACGCCTTTTAAAGCAATAATGAATGATATGTATGCTAAAGATATTTCCAAGAAAATTAGAAGTGTTTTGAAGGAAAAGCAAAAGCAAGGAGAATATATGTGTAGTATTTCAGCTTATGGTTACAAAAAGCATCCTACAATAAAAAATAAATTGATTGTAGATGAGCAGGTAAGGGATATTGTAGAAAAGATTTTTGATATGTATTCAAATGGACATGGTAGTGTAGAAATTGTAAATTATCTAAACTCAAATAAATTTCTATCTCCAACAGGTTATAGGAAAACAGGACTAGTGCAAGATAATACGTGGTCGAAATCTTCGATTTCGTGTCCACGGCTATATGCAAGCGAAGTCGCATGAAAACAAAACTAGCTATAATTGGAATGAAGTAACCTTATGCAATATGCTAAAAAATGAAGTCTATATAGGCAATACCGTTCAAAATAAAAGGTCTATAATATCATATAAAGTCAAGAAATTTAGAACTGTTGATAAAGAAGAACATATAAGAGTTGAAAATACCCATGAAGCTATTATTGACAAAGATACATTTGAAAAAGTGCAACGTATCATAGAAAAAAGAGGAACAAACACAAAACTTAAATATGATTATTTATTAAGAGGATTACTTTACTGTTATCATTGCAAAAGAAAGTTGCAAATAGTTCTAAAGAAGAACTCTAAAAGAAATGCAAAATCACATCCATATATAACTTGTAGTGATGCAAAAGAACGTGGATGTTATTCATTAAATATGAACTACGAGAAATTTGAAAAAAATATTATTTATGTTGTAAAAAAGATATGTCAAATATATGCTGACAAAGAAATTTTTTATTCAATTTATGAAAAATATCAAAATAAAACATCAGATATTCGAGAAGGATATAGGAAAAAAATAGAACAAATTGATAAAGCAATATTAGATATAAATAACAATTTAGACAAGATGTATATGGATAAATTAAGAGGTATTTTACAAGAAGAAGACTACGTTAGAGTATCACAAAAATTAAGTTTAGAAAGAACAAAATTAAATGAACAAAAGCAAGAATTAGAACAGAAATTAATTGGAACAAAAGACAAAATTGAAAACAAAAATCAAACAAAAGAAGAAAAAGAATTAGATGAATTAATAGAAAATTTTTTGAAATTAGAAAAAATTGATAAGATATATTTGTATCGATTAATTAATAAAATTGAGATTGATAAAGACAAAAATATTTACATATATTTTAATTTTTCAAAACTAAATTCTATTAATGAAAATCTAGATGAATTTATCAAAATTGAAGAATTAATTAATGAAAATCAAAAATGCAAAGTCGTGTAATATAAACAGTTACAAGACTTTGCAAAACGGTTGGAAGTTTTTAAAATCCACACCATTGATATTTGCTTTCCAACCATTTGGAAAGGATATTTTTGAATAATTATTGGCTATTTTTTTTGCACTTTCATATTCTTTTGTGTTACTTTTTATTGCTCCTGTTACTAAATCTACTCCATCCGGGTTTACCATTGGAACTACATATATTGAAGCTTGATTAAATATATTTCTTGCACTTTGTCCATATATATTAAAGTTATTTACAACTGATTTGCAAAAATTCTCTACAAATTTCATCATTAATAATGATGTAATCCACTCACTTGCATGTATTCCACCTGAATATATAACTTCTTTATTCCCATTTCCTATTTTTACATACGGGATATCTTTTCCCAATACGCTTTTCCCCATATTTCCAATATTCAAAAATGAATATCTTTTTCTTAAAGCTTTAATATTTGTTTGCATTAGCTCATATGTATAATTTAAATTTGTCGGCACAATATCTTTTGTATTTACTCGTCTTAACATTCTCATATATAACCACCTAATTATATATATTAAGAAAATAGAATTTTTGTTACTAATGAAACAGTAAAGTCTCGTAAGGTACTGATATTTCAGCACTTACAAGACTTTTCAACTTTGGTGTGCTTGAAGGGAATCGAACCCCCGACCTCTCCCTTAGGAGGGGAGCGCTCTATCCAACTGAGCTACAAACACATATATTTTTATTTTACACCATTAATTGTGTTTTGGCAAGGTATAACATTTACTTTTTATGTGTTTTTGTGCTATAATTTTATAGGTGATTTTTATGCAAAAAATGTTAAGTTATATGAGAAAAGCAATCGAAAATTATAATATGATAAATGAAGGAGATAAAATTGCTGTTGGTCTTTCTGGCGGAAAAGACTCTATTACCTTACTTATGGGTTTAAAGGCTTTGCAAAGATTCTATCCTAAGAAGTTCGAAGTAGTTGCAATAAGTGTTAATCCTGGATTTGAATTTTTTAATTCAGAATTTTTGAAAAGTGTTTGTGATAAAATCGGTGTAGAATTTATTGAGGAAAAAAGCTATATAAAAGAAATTGTTTTTGATATAAGGAAGGAAAAAAATCCTTGTTCTTTATGTGCCAACTTGCGTAGAGGAATTTTGAATTCTTCTGCAATCGCTCATGATTGTAACAAAATTGCTTTGGGGCATAATGAAGATGATGTTTTAGAAACATTTTTTTTGAATCTTTTATATGCTGGAAATTTGTCAACTTTTGCTCCAACTAGCTATATGGATAGGTCTAAAATAACTTTAATTAGACCTATGGTTTACATACCTGAAAAAGAAGTACGTAAATTTGTTAGAAGACAAGGAATAGAAGTAATGCCTAAAGTATGCCCTATGGATGGGGTTTCTAAAAGGGAATCTATAAAAGAGTTAATCTCTAAATTAGTTATAGAAATTCCAACCGTTAGAGCAAATATTATGGGTGCTATTAGAAGATCTAATATTAACGGTTGGAAAGAATTTTAAATTATTATTTTTACTGTAAACAAATCACCTTCTATTTTTATTTGCATTTTTCCTCCTTGCAAATTCACCAAATCTTTAGCTATTGAAAGACCGCAATCCATTGCCACCACTTGTTCTAGATTTATCTCCTCTAACAAATCGTTCCATTAGCTCTTCTGGTGTTATGTTTAACTCTTCTTTTGATATGTTTTTCATTGTAAATACTATTTTATCATTTTGCTCAACATTTACATATATTCTTGTCCCTTCTAAAGAATGTTTATATGCATTATTGTATATATTTTCTAATACTCTCCACATTTTTTTGCTATCTAATTGCGCAAAGATCCCCTCTTTTTCTATTTTGCTAATCAATTTTAAATCTTTACTCTCATACTTTTCTGCAAATTCTCCATTTGCTTGTAATATCATTTCTGCGAAATTCAATTTTTGTAAATTTACCGTTTCATTTCCAGAGCTTATTTTAGATGCTTCTATTAAATCTTCTGTTAAATTTTTTAATTTTTTTGATTTATTTTCTAGAATCTCTATATATTTTTGCGCATTTTCATTTTCTATATTTTCTTTTTTTAGAAGATTAGCATAATTTATTATTGAAGTAAGTGGAGTTTTTAAGTCATGTGATACATTTGTTATTAAGTCTGTTTTTAATCTTTCTGATTTAACCTTTTCATTTACTGCATTTTCTATGCCTTTTTTTATATTGTTTATGTCTTGGACCATATTTTTTAGGTATTTATTGTCTGTTTTTATTTCTGATTGATATTCTCCTGACACTATATTTCTTATTTTCTTTTCTATTTTATTATATTCTGAGACATTTTTTAAGAAAATAATTACTATTGCCACATATATCAAAATCACCAATGCTTTAATTTTAACATCATATATTACAATACCATAGTGTAATGTAGTTGCTGAAATTATTCCCATAGCTATTATTGTTACTACCACCACTATTATTATTAATTTATAATTTTCTTTTATTTTTTCTATAAAATTGGTTACTACTTTTTCATTTTGTGCTTTAGCTTGCTTTATATTTTTTACACTATTAAAAAATATTTCTGCTAAAATAGCATATAAAATAAGGCAAATTAATTCTATACTAATTTTTTCAAATATTGCTTCCATTCCTAATATCGTTAGTATTTTAACATCAAAAAAATCCGTGTAAATACCGCTTTTTATTGCTTTATATAAAAGTACTATAGATAATATTGAAAATATAACTACTCCGATTATATTTATCTTTATATTATGATTTGCTTTATAATAATTTTGTTGTATTGTTTTCATATAGCCATTATTATCTAAATTTACTTTTACATATATATCCAATACTTCAAATCTGGATTGGTCTGCTTTAAATCCATATTTCTGCAACACATCTATATTTGTATCTGGTACAGAATTTAAACTACAAATATAATATTGTAAACTTTCTTTAAATTCTGATTTTATATGTTCTTTATCCTGTATTACTGTTTTTAAATTGCTAAGTATTATATGTTTTCCCGTGTTTGTTGTAATATCTGCTATGTACTCTATATTTGAATTTTCTCTATTTATATATTCAAGTCCTGGGTAGCTTTCTAGCTCATCATTCCATATGCTCCAGTAAATAGCATCTTCCAAAGTTTCTATTTCATGCGTTATTGCACTTTTATATGATTCTGTTTGTAAAAAATTTGCTTTAGCAATTTCAGCCCAAGAAAATCGTCTTACATTTGAATATATATTGTTTCCTAAAATCCATAATATGATTACCGATATGAATAATAATAGTCTCGCTATATTTATTTTTGACTTTTTTCTGCTTTTTTTCATGCTTTATTTTCCCTTTCCTAAGATATAATAATATTTTTATATATTTTCTATCTTGTACCCTAGTCCCCACACAGCTTTTAGATATTTTGGTTCTTTAGGATTTATTTCTATTTTATCTCTTATATGGCTTATATGCACTACTACTTTTTTTTCATATCCGTCAAATGGCTCTTTCCAAACATTTTCATATATTTGCTTTATTGAAAATACTTGTCCTTTATTGCTTGCCAAAAAAAGTAATAATTTATATTCTATAGATGTAAGCTTTATTTTTTCTCCATCAACCATTACTTCTTTTGTTTTATCATTAATTTCTAGTCCGTCTATTATTATGTTATCATTTTCTATAAGATTTCCAAGCTTAGTATATCTTCTTATATTTGACTTAACTCTTGCTATTAATTCTAGCGGTTCAAATGGCTTAGTAATATAGTCATCCGCTCCTGCATTTAACCCGATTATTTTATCTATACTTTGTGACTTTGCAGATATAAATATTATTGGAACTGAATTTGTTTTTCTTATTTCTCGTGCCACTGCAATTCCATCTATTTTTGGCATCATTATATCTAACAATACTAAATGTATATCTTTTTTCTTTAAGATTTCAATAGCTTTTTCTCCATCATAACATTCAAATACATTATAACCCTCTTCTTCTAGATAAATTTTAATTGAGTCCGCTATTTCCTTATCATCATCCACTACTAATATATTATACATCCATTTTCACCTCATATATATTGCATGCATTCATTCTTTGCACATATTCAATTTTTCCGTTTATTGTTGACTTTATTTTTTCTTCGTTTACCCCATTATTACAAATTAAAATGAAGTTACTTTCTGTTTTTTCTATTTTATCATAATTTTCAACATCTATTATAATTGATTTATCCACTAATGTGAATAAATATAGGTCATCTAGTATTCTATTTTCCTTTGTATTAAAAACATAAATTATTGGCAAGTTTTTTTCTGCTATTTTTTCTGCTATATTATTATATTGTGAATATATATATTCTATTTTTGTATTTTTCACAAATGGACTGTATATTATTGTGAAAAATATTATTGATATTATAAATAATGTATGTTTGCAACTTGCACGTTTTCTTACAAATTCTCTTAAACAATATGCTATTGCAATTATCATTGATGAATATATTGGAATTATATATCTTGTTTCAATATACGGAGCTTTTAATACTATTGTTAATAAATAAATCAAAATTGGAGTTACCAGTAAAACCATTTCTCCATTCATTTTAATATCACTCTTTTTAGGTTTTATTGCTATAATTCCTGTTAAAATTATTATAAATGGCAATAACCCATTAAAGAATTCTTTATTTATCTTTTTGCAGTATCCTACTATATTTTTTATTATATCCACTTCTACAGTTACCCCTCTGTAGCCGAAAAATATATGTGATATTGCATATGGAAATATGAGTATATAAATAACTGATGATATAAATATTCCAATATTATATATCATCAGGTTTTTGTAATTCTTTTGCTTTATGCATTTTACTGTATATATTAAATATAATACAAATGCGTAAATAAAAAAGTAATAATGTGTTAGCCCTCCAAAAATCATAAATGTAGAAATCAAAAATATATTTATTGGTCTTATTTTTTCTTTATTATATATTTTCATATGTAAGAATGTAATTATTAATATATTTAAATTACATAGTTCATACATTCTTATATATAATGTACTATTTAAGCTAATTAGTGTAAGTCCATTAATTAATGTTGTCAATACTGCATATATTTTATTTTTAAATAATTCTTTTGATATTAGATATACCATTATACTTGATATTATAAATATTGTTATATTTAATAAAATTCCAGTCCATTTTGTAAATTTGTTTATTGTAAAAGTTGCAGATATTCTTAATAGTAAATAATACAGTGGAGGATGTACATCATTTTTTTGATTTTCATATACAGGTTTTATATTATAAATTTCATTGTTGTTAACTTCTAAATAATCTTCAAAATATTCTTTATTATGCCATTTATTTAAAAAATCCTCATTATCTGCAATATTTAGTTTATTATAATTCATTAGGCCATATGAGTACATTTCATCCATATGAAAGTATTGTTTTTGATACCCAAAATAAATTCTAATTAATATCTGAACTAATATAATTATTATTAAAATGATTGTTGTCTTTTTTCTCATCTTTATTCTCCCAATATTTTTCTCCATTTATCTCATCAATTAAATATAGTGGTCTATTTTTTGTTTGATTAAATGTTCTTCCTATATATTCACCTAATATTCCAATTAATGCAAATTGTATGCCCATAAAGAAGAGTATTAATGAAATAATTATTTGATATGGTTCTATTGTTTGTTTAATAATAACATATATTAGATTAATTAGCCAAGATGCAAATGTAATAAATGATATATATATTGGCCATCTTAATGGTGAAATAGAAAGTGATGTTATTCCATCTATTGCTAGGTCTATTAATTTTTTATAATTCCATTTTGTTACTCCTGCTATTCTTTTGTCCCTATCAAAATATATTGCCTTTTTGTTATATCCTATCCAACTAAAAATACTTTTTGAGCATCTTCCTGTTTCTCTTAATTTGCACATTGCTTGTACACATCTTTTATCTAATAATCTAAAATCTCCTGTATCCTTTTGTATTGGTATTTTAGTAAACTTTTGTAATGTTTTATAGTACATAGTTGATGTGAATTTTTTTAGCCATGTTTCTCCATCTCTTGTTTTTCTTGTTGCATACACATCGTCATATCCTTTTTCCCATTCCTGTATCATTTCTGGTATAAGTTCTGGTGGATCTTGCAAATCTGCATCCATTATTATTACTGCATCGCTTTTCCTAGAATAGTCTAATCCTGCTATTATAGCTATTTCCTTTCCAAAGTTTCTTGAAAACGATATATATTCAAATCTATTATCTTTTTTTCTTATTCCTTCTATTATTTTTAAACTATTATCTTTGCTTCCATCATTTATGAACAGTACTTCAATTCTATAATTTGTTAGCTTGTCTATTATAGATGTTAGTCTATTTCTTAAAAATAGAAGTGATTCTTCCTCATTATATATTGGAATTAATATTTTAATTGTTTTCATTTTTTCCCTACCTTTATTTTTTCTATATTAATATTATATTCTTTATATCACTTAAATATTAAATTTAAAGGCTAGAAAAAGTTAAAATTTAGTAAATTTTATTCAAATATTCTCTAATTGGCAAAACAGATCTCATTACGAGATCTGTTTTTTCTATGCCCATGGATTTGCAGATTCTGGATCTTTTATACCTACCATTAATCCTACAATTATATCACTCCATATTATTTAATTTCTGTAGACCATAGTCCATGTTTGTTGCAATAAGCATATACTTTTGAACCTGGTATATATTTAAATCTACATTCTGCATTTTGTTCTGGATATAGTTTGATTTTGCATATTTTCTCACCGGCAATCATTGCCAACCACTCTATATAATGCTCTTTATCCATTACATGATTTACTTTTACAAATATTTCATCTTCGACTTTTTCATACGTTGGTATATGTTTTTCGGCTACAGCATCCATGCTATTTGGAATAATTTCTTCCATTTTTTCTCCACAGCAAACTATACCACAATTATCGCAACTACAGTCCTTTAAAACTTCGACCAGCGCTCCACATTTAGAACATTTTTTTATAATTAATTTTTCCATAATATCTTTCCTCCTACTTTTTTAAGTTATTACAATAATATCATAGTCACTATAAAAAAGCTAGATATATTATATTATTTATCTTTTATTAATTTGTAAATATCTTTAAGTTGCAAGTGCTAGTTAATTTCTTTTAATTTAGCCGTCATGTCAAAATTATAAATATACTTACCATCAATTTTTTCATAAACTTCTCCAACTTTTGCATTTTTAGGTAAATCTATCTCAAATATAGAACACGGTCCACCATCACCATTTTCTGATATACAAACCGAATTCTCATCCATTACCCAAGCATAGCCATTTCCTTTCCAGCTTTTGTTATCTAAAAAATTCTTTCTTCTCTCATATAAGTTATATTCTTCTAATACTTTGTCATTTTCATTCATACCTTTACCTTCATCCATCATATTTTTTAATGCATTTTTTAAATCTCTAATAAATTCCTTTATGAAACCATTACTATTATTATTGTTTCTTTCAAATATATTTAAGTCCAATATTTCACCTCCTATTTTTCTAATTTACTTTCTCCTGTTGCATAATTAATAATAATTCCATTTTGCACATTATATACATATACATTAAATTGTAATTTTCCATTGTCTTCAATAGAATATGCTTCAATATTTACACCATTTGCTAATTTATTTTCGCCCTCAAAATATGGGGTAACTCTATATAGGACATGGTTAGTTTGATTTTCCTTCAAATAATTATAAACCTGATCTTCAAATTGTTTCATTCCATTTATATTAAAGCTTTGTGTCCCTGTCATTATGTTTCTTTTATCCACATCTATTCCACCTAATTTCCACGCAATTATATGACATCTATGATATAGATATCCTCCTGGAATAGTGTTTGTGTTATATTTTTGTTGTTTAAATCCTGTTGGTGTAATTGAAGAATAATCATCTTTTTCGTCATCTTCATTAGCCTTTTTCCAACTAGTTTTTATCATTGCCCTTCCGCACTCTGCCATTTTCTAAATCAGAATAATAATCTTTCTGTATACTTATGTCTTGCGCAGTAAATTGAGGCACATTGTTGTTTATTTCAATAAATATTTCTCCACTGTATTTTGGAATATTTGATATAGCGTAAGAAATTTTGTCGTTTTCTATAATATTGCTTGTTTGGTTTCCCTTTCCAATGTTAAAATTTACGCTTACAGCAGTTATTATAATATATAACAATATTATTGCAATACGCTTTAATTTTTTTTTATTTTTATTCATACATTTCACCCATATATTTAATATCATAATATATGATTTTTTTCAATATTTGTATAGCTTGATTTTCCTATATTGCTCTATGCCAACCTGTACACAGTGATACTTGGAATGGAGACATTCCTCAACCTTTCTCCTTCCTCTTTTATTTTTTCTATAAAAATATTCTATCAAATCGGTATCTTTTATTCATTTTTTTAAATTACCCTACTAAAAGTTTATACAAATTTATATCAATTTTAAATATTTTTCAATATTTTGAACATATTTTTTTAGAAAACCTTTTTTTATATTTGGTAGTATATGCAAGAAAACCACTTTTCTATGAAACCTTTATTGTACCCAATTGTAAAAAAGAGACTCAAACTTACGACCTTCGGGTTATGAGAACTCTCCGAGTCATTTTTGTATTTTGTTGAAAGTTGTAGTTTTCCTTTATATTTCAATGGTTTTGTGAGTTTTGATTTTAAGTTGTTTTTAGTTATTTTAGGTTGTTTTTAAGAGTATTTGTCCCCAAAATGTCCCCAAGATTTTAAAATGCTTATGACTATATGCCTAAAAAAATGAAAAACATATTTTAAATTTTAAATTGTATTGTGGAAGAAAGTTCTTTGTATTCAATAATCAAATTATTGGAGGTTTTATTTTATGAATAATTTAAGAGAAGTAAATGATGATGTTATGAAAGATTGGTTAATGTTTAGAGAGGAAGATTTAAGTTCTTTGACTTGTGAAGAAGATAAAAAACATTGGGTTTATTTTGATGAGATTTCTGAGAGAATTTTAAGAAATGTGCCTGATAAAAATAAAAAGTATGTAAAAAAACAATTAGAAATTCTTGATGATAATTTTCTTGATTATATTAGTTATTGGAACGAAAAGTATTATAGGAATGGGTTTGTTGATGGAGTGCAGATAATTATGGGATGTTTTGAGAATTAAAAAGTAAAAGCCGAGCAAAGCTCGGCTTTTTATTATTTTTATTTCATATTTCACTTATGTTATCCATTTTAAACATATATAATTTATTTTTATCTTTCAACATAGTCTCAATAATATTTCTTAATATTCTTTTTGTAATGAAAGAAATATTTATAATAATCCAATTTTCTTCTTTAAATTCCCCATAATCATAATTTGTATTTCTTGTAAACTTTTTATTAAAATCTATCAATTCCTTCTTCAATGAATTATAATTTCCATGAATTAACCTTGACCTTATATCATAAAGTTTCGCTGAAAAATTTTCAATTTGCTCTCTATTTTCTAATTCATTCATATCAATAAAATATTTCAATTTTTGTTTAAATTGTTCTCTAGTACTATGTTGAGGATTAACTATCAACATTTCAATAAGTTGAATATAGTTTAATAATGAATACATATAGTTTTCACCATATAGTAATGTTTCTATAATAAAATCCAATTTAAAATAATCTTCTGCTTCATCTATGTATTTATCAATTTCTTTTCCAAATTCAATAAGAGATAATATTTTCTTGGTATATTCCTCATTGCTATTTTTGTAATATTGATATCCTAAATATTCATGTTTTTCTCTTTTTTTATAGCTTTTACTTATTAAACTATCAAGTATATGCTCACCATTATATAAATTATCTGTAGAATATCCATTATAATAAACTATATCTATATCATTTCTTTTTTCAGAATCTTTTCTTAAAAAATTAAATAAAAATAACATTTTATATTCAATATCATATTCATCAATTGGATTTATTAATGGATGGTTTCTTAACACTTCAGCAATATGTTCCTCATCACATCTTTCAAAAATTTCATCATCTACAATAACTGTATCTTCTGATGCTTCTATTTCTAAAACCAACATTTTTTTAGTTATCAAAGATATTAGCTGTTTATTATTATATTTTGATATATCTTTTTTTATTTCATTTTTATAATATGGATCATTAAGATATTCTATTAATTCTGTCCTAAAATTTATATTTTTATCTAAATCATTAATATAATTTTCTTCTACTATATCTTTAACACATATATATAAATCCCCTTTATCCGAATTTTTTAAATATAATCCTATTTTTTTTGAAATACAAATATAATCTTCGTCAATTCCCTTTAATAAATCTATTACCACCATACAAATTTAATTCTCCTATAATTATTCAAAATTATCTCATTTTTAAGAAATTTATATATTATCTAATAATATATTTCTATCTTGTATTTCCTATATAATACTTAATCATCTCAATATATTGATCTTGTGCATTTAAACAAGTGTCTATCAAATAGCCTTTTTCTGTTTTATTTTGGTATTCCTTTAATCCTCTATAATAAAATAATTTATCTTTGTCTAATATAATAAATGGAATTATATTATTTTTTAGACATTCTTTAAATGCAATTATTCTACCCACTCTACCATTACCATCTTGAAAAGGATGTATTTTTTCAAATCTTGCATGAAATTCTATTATATCTTTTATAGTAACTTTTGATAAATTATTGTACCATTCTATTAATTTTTGCATATCTTTTGCCACTTGTTTTGGCGATGATGTCTTCATACTTCCAGCTTCATTGGCTAATCTTTTGTATTCACCAACATTAAACCAATCTTTTCTGCTATCCATTGTTCCTTCTTTTAAAATTCTATGAAAATCTTTCATCATTTCTTCTGTCAGTTCTTTATCAGCATTATCTAACATATAATCTACTAATTTAAAATGGTTTGATGTTTCAACTATATCATCAACACTTGCAACAGTTTCGCCTTCAAATAAAATAGTATTTGTTTCATATATATATCTTGTTTGGTCCTCTGTTAACTTACTTCCTTCAATATGATTTGTATTATATGCAAATATAATTTGTGTATTATGATATAAATTACCCTTTAACCCCATTTCTTTTTGTTCTCTTAATATTTCTAATACATCAATTTTGGTAATATCAAATTTTTCTTCATCTTTTATTAATTCATCTACTGTTATATTAAATGTTTCTGCTAATCTTTTTAAAGATTCAATATTAGGTTCAATCATTTCAGATTCATATTTAGATATTGTTCCTGGTTCAACTTCTAATATTTCAGCAATATCTTTTTGAGTCATTTTATTTAATTCTCTATACTTTTTTATTTTATTTCCAATACTCATATATTCACTTCCTTTTTTAATATATATATTATATCATATTATTTCCAAAAAAGATAGTGTTTATTCATATATTATTATATTATGTTCCAAAAAAGATATATAATATCTTTTCTATTCCTACTAATCACAATTTTTTAACAAATTTCTTTTTGTTTGTTCTGGTATATTCATTTTTAGTTCTTCTTCAACAATACCAATCAATTTATTTTGCTGCTCACTAAAACTATTTGAATTTAAAGCTGTAATCATCATTCGAACTTGAATATCTAATTTTTCATCACTATCTAAATATTTTAGAATTTCTTTAGCTGTCTTTTTTGTATTTATGATAATTATCCAATATGCAATTATTATTTTTCTAACATATTTTCTTAATAATTTTTCATCTAACTCGCCAATATTATTTATTTTTGAGCCATGTACATAATCACATCTTTTTTTATATAACTTCTTTATATTCTCATATATTTCATTATATAATTCTAAATTATTTTCTGCTAAAAGTTTAGCAGTATATTTTGATATCTTTTCCGTAACATCTCCTGAATCCAAATTAAATATTGCCTCTAAACTACTAAAAATCAATATGAATCTGTTGCTTATTTTCTCACTATCAAAAGAATCGTTATAAAATTCTAAAGCTCTATTAAAATAATTATTTTTTGTATTTTTCATTGCATTAATATCAAATCCAAATCTACCATTATTGGAAAATTCTGCTGGATCTATATTATATGTACATCTATTCCACATAGAAATTGTCTTATTATATTGTACAAATCCTACAAATTTCTTATCCTCATCGTAAAATTCAATGTTAATTATTTGAAATAAAACAGGTATATTAAATATAATTCTTATTTTCTTTTCTAAATCATCAATCTTTTCTGTAATTTCTTTATATTTTTCGATTATATTAAATAAATTTTCTTTTGTTACTTGTGTTTTATTTGAAACATCAAATTCTATAAAATTTTTAGATTCTAAATATCTATATTTTAAATTTTCATCTGTAATACACGAATATAAGTACATATTCAAATTACAATTTATTCCTCTTTTGTCTACATCATAATCCAATTTAAAAGTTTCTTCACTTACTTTATCTTCTCTCAATATAAATCCATCTATTTCATAATTTTCAATTATATTTAATCCATTAATTAAAATTTTATATTTAACAAATAGTTTCTGCACTTTATTCCTCCCAACTATTATATCACTTCGTTATTTATTTCATCCTCACTTATTGCCGTCTCATTTTCAACATAATAATTTACACTTCCTATATATCCTCCATTTTTGAATCTACTAGATGCACTGTATGTAATATACACAACTTGTCTATACCAATTATTTAAAACATCCTCATAATACACTATTAATTTCATATTAGTTTTACTATTCAACTCTAATGCTAAAAAATGATTACTTTCAATTTCTTCGCCTTTTTCCATTGAAATAATATTATTCTTTCCTGATAATCTGTATGTCGAGGCTGTCACATCTGATTCATAATCAATAATAATATTTTTCACACTATTTAAACCTATATTTTTAAACGAAAAATTCAATTCAAATGGTTGTCCATCTTTTATTGATGTTATTATTAGTTCAGATACATCGCCTTCACATTTTCTTTCTGTATTAATATTGTATTTTAATAATGGCATATTTTGAACCCTCAGATTCTCTTTATCTCTTTTTTCATTGTCTTCATTATTTTTTCTTATTTGAATAAATGCAATATATATAGATGCTGTAACTCCTATCACTGATGAAACAATTGTGGATACATATGTAAATAAAAAACCTAACCAGTTTTGACTATCTATATTCTTCATTAAATTTAATTTAGATGGAATATTCCACAAATCCAAATAATATAGAATTATCGGAATAGAAATTATAATTACATAAAATATAAATATTATTTTCTCCCCACCATTATTGCATTTTTTATAATTCAATATTGCAAATATCAAAATGATTGCAAAAACTATTATAAATGATATTATTTCAATCATCATATTAAACCTCCTATCAAAAAGAGCAAAATAATCCTGTATTATTATACATTCATACTTTGCTTTTCATTAGTCTTTATTTTATTAATTTGTTATCATCAAGATATTTTATAAAATTATTGATGATTTCTTCATTACGTTTAATTATATCTTCTTCTGTAAAATCTGATTTATTGTTATCAGCTAAATCTATTAATTCCTCATTTAATGTTCCTTCTTTTAACTGATTTCTTGAATTAGTAAAACCTTTATAATATTTCTTTTTATCTTCAAATCTATAATCGGATGCCCTTATATTGATTCTTTTCTCTAAAATTGCTTTATTACCTAAAACATCTAATAATTTATCATCTGATAGTGTCTTTTCATTTTCTTGTCTCTTTTTGGCATAAATATGTTCTATTTCAAAAATATTTTCTAATGATATTAATTGTTGTTTTTCATTATTAAAAGCCCACCATGCAAGCATAGATTTTGTTACAGGTCTTTGATTCCAAAATCCATAATTTTCTATTATACTTTTAAGTAATTCTTTTTCAAATTTATATTCGTCAAATGTAACATCTTTATTTTCAACAATATTTATCATTTCTGCAAACACTGGAGTACGAAGTGCATTAACACCAGGGTTTGTTATTGCATATGCAAAAATAAATGCTGTTATTTTATTTAAAAATTCATATAGTCTATCATCATCTAAATTATTATCTTCATCTTTATTTTGCATAAAATATACAGATAATAAGTATGTCCACATCCCATTTGGTGCATAATTTAGAACAAATAATCTTTTTAATATTCTCTCTGAAAATCTATCTTGATCCTGATTTGAAACATCATTCCAAAAATCTGCTAAATCGATAAGATTTTGTAATGTAGCATCATTATTTAATAATGCATATGAATCTTTCTCATAAAATTTTCTTAAAGCTTCAGTAGTTGAACTTTTTATTCCTTTTTTAGCTCTTTCAAAATACATATATCTTGTAAATAATTCGTCCATTGGTGTTCCTGATATTGGTTTGAATATTTTACTGCAAACTTCCTCTAATTCTTTCCATTTTTTTATAAAGTTCTCTTTTTCACCTTTTTTTGAATAATACTTATAAAATTGTGCTTTAAATATATCTGCATCTGAAAGTGGTAGTCCTCTATCATTCAAAGTTGAAAAAATTCTCAATGCTGTATTTTGATTATCGGCTTCTATTGGTAATAAAATGCAGTTGTTTAGTATCCTTATAGGGAAATATGAAAACACATCTAAATATTCATTTAAAAATTCTTCTATCTTAGCTTGAAAAAATCTATAATTTTTTGCATATTTGCTTTTTTGATTATCTTTTACAATTCCTGTTTTTAAAATATCTAAAAACTCTTCCTTGTCATTATCTGTAGCAACCTCAGAATCAATTTTTAGTTCATTTAAATTTGCTGTTCCGAATTCATCAGTTTTCCAAATGCATTTAGCAATTAAATCTCTTGTTTTCATTGATTCATCTGTTTTCATCAAACTAAATCTAACATAAAAAGCTCTAAGTAAAAGCATTAATGTTGTTAATCTTTGTTGACCATCAATTACCTCTTTTTTATTATTTTCATTTTTAAAAGTAACTATTGGTCCCAAATAATATTCTTCATCACTATTAAAATCTTTATATTGACCATTTGGAAAAGCAAATTCAAAAATATCTTCCCATAAAGTTTGACATTCTTCTTCTGTCCAAGCATAAGGTCTTTGATAATCTGGAATAACAAAATTTGAGTTCTTATCTCCAAATAAAGATATTATATTTTTTTGATCTACACTTAATTTTGACATATATTTTGTTCGCTCCTATTCTTTACATTTACTATTGATAATATTTTGAAGCTTCACTAATAATTTGACCATCAATATATCAAGTAAAAATTTATCTATTTTCTTACTTTTATATCTTCGTTTATAAAAAACAATTAAAATAACTATATTAATTAAGTCTTATTTTTTTAAATTATGTATTATATACTTCAAAGTCTTTTTTCATTTCAGATATTTCTTTTAATGAATCCCATTGACTTTTTATAACTTGTTTTACTTTAGAATTTATTAAATCAAATTTACTCTTATCGTTATAAATAGGTATTTCTATTTCCTTCCATCTATCTGCAATGTTAGGTAATGTAGTATCAATAAAGATTTTATTATTTGCTTGTTCAAATGTTAACTGGTGTGATAAAGCATATAATAAATATTCTGGAGTTAAATTATATTCATTTTCAGGCTTATTAACTCTTAATACTAAAATTTCTCTTGTTAAAATGACTTTTAAGTCATACGGAGATGCCATCGCTACACTACCAATTCGATAACTTCCTCTCCTTACATACAAAATATCTTTTGCTTTTAATGCTTTTTCTGGTTTATATAATCTTTTAAATTCAGAATCTGGAATTAATGCTGTTGGATCTTTATAAATTTGCCAATTTACAATATCCTTTACTCTAATATATGGTATATCTCCTGTTCCCTTAAATTCAGATGAAGGTGAACCATTTCCATCAAAAAATGATATTATACCCTTTTCTATTAAAGTATTTAATGATACCATAGTTATATCTTCTTTTTTTGCTTTATCCTCTATTTCTTCTTTTTTTGAATTCCAGTAATACCTTGGCACTAAAATTCCCGTCTTACTAATATCACTAAATTCCACATCAAATATATATTTTGTTTTATAATTTGGATTTATTCTTTTTTGTTTAATTTCTTCAATAATTGTATCTGTGTCATCTAAAATTTCATTTGTATATGTTTGTTTTTCTTCATCAAATTTATATAATGGTTTTCCATTATGATCATGACCTATATGTTCTGCAACAGCCATATGAACCTTATTTTGTTGAGGTCTATTTTTCTGTATAACAATTGCTATACACTTAGCATTATTATGAGGTCTAAATGTATTATGTGGCAAATCTATTATCCATTGAATATTGTGCTTTAAAATAAAATCTCTAACTATTTGTTGATTAGGTGCATGAAAGTATGTTTCAGGTAAAATTATACCTACTCTTCCTCCATCTTTTAATAACTGTAAATTTCTTTCTAAAAATAATGTTGAAACATTACCTTCCTCTAAAAGCTTTTCTTTTCCTTTACTATCTATTTTTTTTGCTAGTTGATATTGTGACAATTTTTGTCTTCCTGTAACCTTTATATCTTTTCCAAAAGGTGGATTACTAAATGATACAGAAAATGTTCCTAATTTAACATTTTGTTGTGTGAATTCTTGCCAATTTGTAGGATTTTCTAAGCTATCTTCACAAAATATTCCACCTTTTCCATCTCCCAAAATAGCCATGTAAGACTTTCCTAATTTAGTTAAAAAGCTATCTTTTTCTATACCTCTTATATTTTTTATTCCAACTGTCTTTTTTTCTTCAGCTATAGCACTTTCTGACCAACCATATACTTCACCCTGTACATCTATTTTTTGCCACAATTCTTTTAGTGCTTCTACCAAAAAGCTACCACTACCACAACTAGGATCTATTATATAATCATCTAATTCAGGATTAACAGCAGTAACTAATGTTTTAACAACATTTTTAGGAGTAAAAAATTGTCCTTGTTCTCCTTTTAAAGAGCCTCCAATAAAAACTTCAAAAGCATCTGCTATAATATCTCTATCTGTATCAATTAAGCAAAAATTTTGTATTTTTCCTATTATATATCTCAATGTATGACCATCAAAATCTATAGTATCGCTTTCATTTAAAACATCTTTATATTTAGTTTTTACGCTTAAAAATAATCCGTTTATTCTATTTTTTACTTCTTCATCTGTATCGCATTCTGAAGCTCTAAAAGTAACCATATCATTCATTTTTGTAAATCTTTCATCGTATATCTTACATAAAATCAAATGTATCATTTCCTTAGCTATAACTTCATCTCTATTAACTCCTACGCTGTTTCCTGCAATATATCCCCTTAATTCCGAAAAAATTTCTTTTAAGTTATGTGTTGATCTTAAATCTTTTCTTTTATATAATCCAATTTCTTCTAATTTCTGTTTATATTTAGGTATTGCAGGAATTTCTTTAAAATGTATATTACCTGATTCTTCTATTTTCTCAATATATAAACTATCATTTCCATTAAACCAAACTCCTATTTTAGCTTCACAAAATCTCAAATAATCTTCTAACTGATCTTGACCGTCTTTTCTTGTAGGTTTTTTATTTTCTACAACAATTTTTAATTTTTTATTTTCTTTTTCATCTGGTTCAAATACTGCTATATCAATCGGATAACCTTTTTTATCTGAAGGTGATGACTTAACCCTATATTGTGGATGTGTTTGTATCATTTCTTTTGGATAACCATAATCCTCTACTAAAATCTTTGAATATGGTTGCACTGCATATATTTCTTCTGGTGTCGCATTTACTTCTTCACCAGAAATATAATCTATTAATTTTTCCATTTTTTCCTCCTAAATTTAATATTTTACAATCTCATCTATTTTACAATTTAAAACTTTGCAAATTTTTATTAACGTTTCTACTTGTACTGATTCATTTTTGCCAAGTTTAGCCATTGCATTTGTAGTTATTCCAGCCTTTTCAGATAATTGTGTTTTATTTATCTTTTTGTCTATCATTAATTTCCATAGTTTGTCATAACTTATTTCCATCTAATGCCCCCATCTTTTATTTTTTACTTCGACATTATTCTATCATTTTTACTATTTTATTTCAAGAAATTCTTGAATATTTCAAAAATAAATCAATACTTTTTTCAAAAAATTAATGGCACATTTCTGTGCCGTTTTTTATCTATAATAATCCCTACTCTTTTTCTTAGTTCTCTCCTGCTTTTCTTTTGTCTTTTTCTCATTTTCTTTCATCTTAAATTTCTCTAATTCTTCTTTCATAATAGGTACCTTCACCTCAATTTTATCACACAACCTAATCTCATCTCTCATTGTATTAATTTCTTTACTTACCATCTCAATTTTTTTATTAATCTCCTCTTTATTTTCATTTTCAGCCATGTTTTGTCTCTTATAGTACAAGTTATTCCTTTGCCTAATTAAATCCTTTAATTTACCATTTAAATTTGTTTTACACTCATTTAATTCATCACTATTTGTTATCTTGTATTTTCCTAGCAAAATATTTTCTCTTGAATATTCCTCCATCTTTTTAACTTCTGCTCTCATTGCTGGGGTTAGTTTATATTCCATATTCTTTTTAGGATATACCTTTAGCAAATAGCAATAATATAAATACAATGCTTTAAATCCTTTTGGTTTTGAAAAATGCTTTATAGTTCCTTTTAAAAATAATTTGCCACTATAAGTTTTAGGTTTTATTACTTCTTCTTTAGTAGGATATCTACTACAAATCTTGTTCTTTATATTCTCTATTGAATATTGTTCTCCAAAAGCTCTTTCAACTCTAATATTTCTTTTATTAGGATATCTTCTTATACTAATTTTTTCTGCTCTAAAATAAATTTCATATCCCATATCTTTTAATCTTTTTAGAAATTCTTTATACGACCATGAATGCTCTATTGCATAGTCAATATCTTCTTTTGCAAATTTATAGTAATCAGTATTTGATAAACTTTTCTTATAAAAATTCTCAAAATTTATTCCAGATTTACAAGTCTTTTCTTTCAAAACTTTCAATCCATATTCATCACATATATCATCAGAAATCTTTCGTAATAATGCTGTATTTTCAAGATTACTATAATACTTTCTTCCATCTTTAAATGAAACAGAGTTTAAAACAAAATGATTATGAATGTGATTTGTATTTAAATGTGTTGATACCACAACTTCAAATCTATCTCCCCACATTTCTTCAGCAAGTTTGACTCCAATTTCATGTGCTATTTCTGGAGTAACTTCTCCTTCTGCAAAAGATTGATATCCATGGAACGCAACTATTTTATTATTCTTACTATATTTATCTTTATTAAAATTCCTTTTAGTTTGTATCATTTGTTTTACTGCAGTATCTAATTCACAATTAATTCCTGTTACAAAAAATTGTTTCTCAGTCTTATCTGGATTAGTTGTATAATCTAATAATTCATATATATTATTTATATTTTTATTCTGATATTTTTTATTTTCAGTTTTGCTTTTATCACTTGCATAATTAACTACATTGTCTAATCTATTTTCTACTTTCCATAGTTTTGTTGTCGCCATTTTATCCTCCTCTCTTTTCAAAAAGGGGATTGGGGATTTTTCCCCATATTAGAATTTCGTGCTGACGGAATTCATTGCTTGCTAATACATAATTTATAGCTATTAAGAGATTAAAAATGCCCTTGTTTATTTAAAACTCAGGCACTTATTTCTTTAATTTTCATTATTATATACATACATATTTAATACAATTTCATCTGCAATATTACTAATATTATTCATTCTTTTTACCCATTCCATTTGATCATTTGCTTTTAATTCTTCAGTAATATTTTCTTTAATTTTTAATTCATTTATTAGTTTTTTATATAATTTTTCGCAATTATTTTGTACATCCATTAAGTGTTTTTGTAAATCATTATCCATAATTAGTGAATGATATTTTGCTTTTTTATGCTCCTTTAAATATCTCAATCTTAGCGCACTATACTTTCCTAATCGAAATCCTTTCATGTTCCTTTGTGGTATTAAATTTGGTATATAATAATCTCCTTTTTTACTATAACTTATCTTCATATCTATCTCCCCTTTTTGATTTTTTATTATTTTATTTTGAGAAATTAAGGGCTTTTTTCTCTTAATTTCCCACTTTTTTAACTCAAAATATTTACTTTTTTAAACTTTTATATTAAAATATTTTTATAGAAATTCTTGGGTTAGTATTTAGTTTAGCCGCTTATACTAACTCTTTTCTTTTATCTTTTCCATTCAAGCTTATCCCTTTACACATCTCATATAATCTAGAAATAATTGAATCTGCTATTTCATAATTTACATTATTCGCAAGTCTTTCTCTTAATCTTTCCCTGTTATAATTTGTTGTTATTACTACTGGTAAATTATTTTCATATCTATTATTAATTATTGTAAATAACTTTTCCAAAGTCCATTCACTTGGTCTTTCTTTTCCTAAATCATCTATAATTAGTAACGGAACTTTTGAATATTTTTCTATTATAAAACTCTCTGTTTTGTTTTCCATTGTGTATGTGTCTTTAACTTCATTTAATAGATTAATTAATGTTCCAAACACTACTGAGATTTCTGATTGGATTAAAAAATTTGCAATACTTGATGCCAGATGAGTTTTTCCTGTTCCTATATTTCCAGTTATAATTAAACTCTTTTTCTCTCCATTTTTTATTGATTCTGCATATTCTTTTGCTTTGTAATATGCTTTTTCATTTTCTTTTGTTATCTTGTAATTTTGAAATGAATAGCTTTTTAATCTAGTGTGCATTTTACTTTTTTCATATAACATATTTATTATTCTATCCCTTTCTCTTTTTTCTTGAAATTCAATTTCTCTTCTTTTTTTATAATCTTGGATTTTCCAAAATTCTTTTGCTTGAATACAATTACATCTTTCCACTTCTCTATTTATTTTAGTCTCTACATCACCAATCATAATAATTAGTTTTTCTTGTTTTAAATTTCTTCCACAAAATTCACACTTTACACTTTCTACAATTTCAGTTTTTACCATTGTTAACTCCTTTCTTTATAAAATCTTTTTTCTTTTAATTGCTTTTTTAATCTTTAAATCCACTTTCATTTTCAATTTGTGTCCCATATTCTTTTCTAATAATATTTTCTTCTTTATTCTTTTCTTCTGCGTTACGTAACGTTTCTGTAACGTTACATTTCTTTTGATTAGCTCTGAATTTTTGTGTCCTTTTTCTTCCATTTTCTCGTATTTTATCGAGCTCATCAGCATTTTGATATCTATTCCAGTTTTTAATGAAAATCGTATCATCTTCTACAAAAATCATATCAAGTTCGCACAAAGTTTGTATTATTGTTGTAAGTTTAGGCAATGTTTTGTGCATCACTTTTGCTAAATCTTCTAATGACATTGGTATATTTTCTCCAAGAAGTACAGCTCCTTTATTATTACTTTTCCCAGCTAAAATTAATAATTGAATCCATACTCTGAAATATGAGTCCCCATCCCTATTTCTTAGTAACTTTTTAATTTTTTCATTGTCAAATATATCTATATATAATTTTAGCCACTGTACTTGTGCCATCTTTTTCCCTCCTTTACATATTCATTGATGTTTTTTCTTTTTCACTTAAATAGTCATCTAATGCTTTTATTCTAAATAAGAACTTTCCACCAACTTTTGAAAATGGTATTTGTTTTCTTTTTACTAATTGATTAATTAACCAATACGAAATTCCTAAATATTCAGATGCCTCTTTCATTGTTAGTGTTGTTTTTTGTATTTGATTAATCGCCATATTTTTTCACCTCCTTTTTTGAATTTTCTTGACTTTTTTTCTCTCGTATGGTAATCTATTATTATAAGTAACCTATTACAAATACGTCTTTTTATTTGTAAGCGGTTTTCTCTTATAATGTATTACTATGATATCGTAATCGATTTTGTTTGTCAATAGCTTACAGTGAATTTTTTTAATTTTTTTGGAGGTATAAAAAATGGACCTTAATTTTTATGCAAATGAAGGCAAAAACTTGTCGAAATTTGCAAAATATAATATAGAAACAATTAACAACAGAAAATATATTGTTGCTGATACTTCAACTAAAATGCATTCTTCTGGTGCACCATTAATAGATTTAGAAGAAGATTTTTCTATTAATGCACTTGTTGATTTATTAAACATTGGTAAATCTGCCGTATTTGAAGAAAATAACTTAGAAGAACAAATTATTAATTTTGTTAATAAATATAGTACATTAGGATTAATGAATGATTTTCCAATAAATAAATACTTTTGTTTAGATGAAAAAATAGTATTAAAGGATTATAACTATATTGGAAATTCAGATTGCACAACTATATTAGGTCGTGAAGAATATTTTAAAATATTCTTTCCTAAGTGCACTGATAAAGGACTAAATGAACTTATAGGAAAAGCAATTAAATTAACAGAAACATCTGCTATGGAAAAACATATAACATTTGATTTAAATAAACTTTTAATTGGCTCAAATTGGTACTGCGAACCTTTAGATATGTTTGTTCAATATGTTAAATATATGTATAATTTATTAAATGCAATAATAAATAAAGAAGATTCGGTAAATACAAAATATAATACCTTTGAAGTTAATCATATAAATATGTTCTTAACTCAAAAAGAAATTGTAAACATAGAAATTCCTATTACATCTTTAAAACAATTTATAGATTTTTATTTTGCTAGAACTGTGTCTAGAGATGTTAATTTATTGAAAATTTGCAAGTTCTGCAATAAAGCTTTTATTGCTAATAATCCTAAAGCAGAATATGATACACCTCAATGTAAAAATAAAGCTAATGTGTATAAAAGTAGAGCAAAAAATAAATAATTTAAATTAATAATAAATAGAACTTATTATATATGAGGTGGTAAAAATGAGTGAATATGCAAATATTACTATAGGAAAATATGACTTTTTTTCTTTAAGAAACGAAGTAAGATCATTATTATATATTTTTTCTCCAGAAGATTTTAAACAAATTATTGGAGAAGAATATAACGAATACAAATATATTACAACTGTAAAAAAAGCTAAAGAAATTTTAGATGCAACAGGTTATACCCTTACAAAATTGAAAAGTTTTTTTGAAAAAATAACACAATCAGAGGATTTTAATGAGTTATTTGATGATGAACTTAAAATTACTAAAGAAAAATATAATTTTGATGATTGGCTAAAATCTATAATAGATATTTCAAATTTGTTAGCTAGTAAAGGATACAATTATAAAGAACCCATAAAAGAGAAAAATTCTATAGAAAATTTAATATTAAAAACAGTAAATTATGATTTTATAGGAGAAGAATATTTTTGGGGAATACCAAATGAATATTTAAAGTTAAATGATAATTTACTGATTTTTAGAGCTATATTAGAAAGTTTTAATGATGATATCGAAATTTCTTTGGATTATACCTGGATTGTAGAAGGAGGATATTGTGATGTCAATCTTCCAAAAGAATGGTTTGAAATAGAAAGAACAATAATTCTAACTGAAGGAAAATTTGATGCTTTTGTTCTTGAAAATATCATTTCTTTGCTATATCCACATTTAAAAAAATGTTTTTATTTTATGGACTTTGATATGCCAAGAGTACAACGGCAGTACAAATTTTTTGACACATTATATAAAAGCTTTTATTGGTGTTAAAATAAAAAATAGGATAATAGGCTTATATGATAATGATGCTGCAGCTATTGCAGAATTAGAAAATTTAAATACAATTACAGAAATACCATCAAATATAAAAATCATGAAATTACCATATATAAAACTTGCTCAAAATTATCCTACAATTGGTCCTACTGATATAAATTATATGGATATAAATGGATTGGCTTGTAGTATAGAACTGTTTTTAGGATCAGATATTTTGAAAGATGAAACTGGTAATTTTGAACCTATTAGGTGGAAATCATATATAGATAAAATAAAAAAATATCAAGGAGAAATACAAAATAAAAGTTTAATTCAAGATAAATTTAAAGAAAAGATAAAAGAACAAAAAAAAGATAAATATGAAGAAATGCATGTATTAATAAGCAATATTATAAATATATGGAAATAGAAATATTATAAGTTTAAAAGATTAATTTACTATGTTATAAACTAACAAAAAAAATAGTAAATTATATGGAGGACTATGAATAAAATAACAAGACAATCTACTTCAGATGATGAATTTATGTACTTATTAGGATTATGCCAATGGGTATTTAACTCTAATTGCAGTTTTATAATTGAAATGATTGATAAAGAGCACCATAATAATTCAAGCGAACCATGGTATAAATTGATAGAATTAACAGCAGGAAATCTATTAAATTATAAAAATAAAATAATTTCAATATTAGATAAATCTATATATGATTTATTTGCTAAGTTGATAGATGATAGGAATTACATAATACATAGTATACCAACAGGTGAAAAAGTTGATAATTATGTAATACCTATTTATAGAAACGATTCCAAAAATAAATATATACGAATTGATAAAGAATTTTTAAAAAATTTTATAAAAGAAAATGAAAAATTGAACGATAAAATACATAAATTTAGGGGATATTAAATTACAAATTATAGTTTTTTATTTTGCAAATACTATATCTCAATATGTTAATTTGTTAAAAATTTGTAAATTCTGCAATAAGGTTTTTATTGCAAATAATCCTAAAGCAAAATATGATACTCCTTAATGTAAGAATAAAGCTAATGTATATAAAAGTAGATCAAAAAATAAATAGTAGCTGTTATTTGCTACTATTTATTTTTATAATGTCACCTTTTCACCTAAATATGATAATAATTCATTCATTCTATTTACGAAACTTCTTCTAATACTAAAACTACTATTTATAACATAACCATCATCTTCTTTACTTATAAAAATGTATTGATATAATTCATCTATTATTGTTTTATCAATTTCCTTTAAATGCGTTACTTCTTTAAAAAATTCCTGTAAAGATTTGCAATTCATCATTAAATTGAAAAAGTCTTCTTTGCCATTTCCTGCCTTTATTTTATTATACTGATTTATATCTTTTATTTTAACAGCAAGTAAAATTGGAAATAATATCCCTATAAAGAAAAAACAATGCATACTTGTAGTTGAATTTTTAATATCTTGATATTTTAATCTTAATAACTCAAAATATTTATTGCAATCTCTTAAATTAAATTTTTTATATTCTAAAACATCTCTTATTGCATCATCAATATAATAAGAAGAATCTCTCGGTATTAATTTTATATGATAGTTTATATAATTTTCTATATTAATTTCTGGTAGTTCTAATTGATAATCAAAGAATTTTTGTAAATAATAGGCTCCATCAAAACTATTTCCATAGTATTTTTCTATTGTATGTTGTAATTGATTAATGTTTGTCGAAAATACAAAAATAAATCTTTCATCATTAAAAAAATATTTTATTCTTTCTAATAATTTAACAGCAAAATTAGGGTTGCATCTATCTAACTCGTCTACAAAAACAACTAATTTGTTCGATTTTTCTACCAGTAACTCTTCTAGTAGACCTTTAAAATTTACATCTAGTTGTTTATCTAATATAATTTTTTCAATTATTGAACATTTGTGTTCACCTCTTTCTTTTTGAACTTCAAATCCAAGAGCATTCCCATCTTTATTTTGAAAAGTAATGCCAAATTTGAATGAGCTTGCAAATTTATCTAATTTTTCTCCAAGTTTTTCTTTTACTTTAGGATTTGTAATTTCAATATTTGTGTTATTTTTTATAATATCTGCAATTATAGTTAATATAGGCTCATCAAAATAATCATATTCACACGCATTATAATATATTGCACTAGTATTTCCATATGTATTAATCTCTAGTTCATCAAGTTTACTTTTCATCTTATCTTTGACACTTTGAACTGCCGGTTCTAATTCATTTACTTTTGGAGCATTTAATAAATTCATTATTAATTCTGTTTGCTTAACAAAAAATGTTTTTCCTGTTCCCCAGTTTACATCTATACTAATTGTACTTTTAGTATTAATTGAATATATTAATTTTAAAAAATTAAATATACTTCCATTTCTTCCTAGTACATCTGTAGCTATTGTTTTCTTTATATTTTCTTCATTTACATCTAATTCATACATAATTATCACTCCTAAATATATATAATTTCAACATTTAATTCATCTATTTCTTTTTTAAACTTATCATACACTTCTTTTCTTATAGCCACACATAATAATTCCGTCGGTCTAGTAAATGCCACATATAAATTGTGCAAAAAATTTTCCACAGTATCATTGCTTTGTTTTTTCCTTATATATTTATCAAAAACATATTCTATATCATATTTTTTATAAAAAGTTTCACATACTAGTGTAGCTGTATGAGTTTCGCCTTTAGCTCCTGCAATAGTACTAATTTTTATACTTATTCCATCCTTATTATAATTATTTATTTTGTCTAAATTGCTATTAATTTCTTGTATAATATAATTATATGATCTTTCAAAATAAGCTTTATCATTAAATATGCTAACTAAAATTTCTTTTATATATAACTTACTAAATTCACATACATTTAGTTTAGTATCTTTTAACCTTTTATATAATGCTTGTTTGTCAATATATTTTTCTATTTTGCTTATAAATTCTTGTTTTTTACTTATTTTACAATAGTTATTTTTATCTATTCTTCTATAAATATAAAACATCATATCTATTAAACTTTTTAAGATTCTATTCTTATTTTGCTTTAATATTTCATGAAAAATTTTTTCATAATTAAATATATTATTTTGTTCTTCTCTCTCAAAATAATCAGCTAATTCAATATTCCCATTTTCATTTTTCTTGATAACTTTCCCTATAATTTTAAATTCACTGTTTTTTATAGTATCTAATTTTTTTTTTTTAATTATTTCAACAAATTTGTCTTTTACTTGTAATATATTTTCTTTTTTATAAACAATAAATTTTACTTTTATGTCATTTTCTTTTTTCCCCTTTATTTTATATGGTATACATTGAAAGCTTTCAGAAAAATTAGCTATATTATAGGAATTTCTTAATGAATCACTTATATTTAAAACATTGTCTTCACTTGGTCTCCAGCATGTTTCATCATAAATTTGTTGATTAGGATCTCCTATCCTTTGAAAAACAATATCAGAAAAACATATATCTAAAAATTCTTTCTCCCATTGTCTACAATCTTGCATTTCGTCAACAAATATTATTTCGAATCTATTTTTTATATAATTTTTTATGTTTTTATTTTCTTTTAAATATCTTATTCCTATTTCAAAAGCATCTCTATAATTTAATATTCCTTCTGAAATTAATTCTAACTTTGCTCTTTTTATACTCTGCACATATTCATTTTGTTTTTCTTTCGATAATTTTCCTATCTGTTTTTCTTCAATTTTTGTTGTACCATAAAAAACGTCTTCACCATCTGTAAATATTTCATCATAAGAAAATTTAGAATTATATAGAAATTTAGCTTTTGAATGACCTATTTTATTTATAAAACTTTTAACAAAATATTCATTATCAATTATCTCTATTTTTTTCTTATATTTGGTAGTATACCAATTATTCAATATGAATGTATTAACAAATTTTTGAATTGTTTCACAATAATTCGGATACTTAAAAATCTTATGACTTTTTCCAAGTTTCTTCCTTATTTGATCAATTGCAACATTTGTCAACGATAAAACAATAATTCCCTTACTTTCTGAACTTTGTTTTTCAGTTAACAAATCAAGTTTTGAACACATCATCGTTGTTTTTCCACTTCCTGCACATGCCACAATATCAATAGAATTCATGTTTTTCAACACTTCACGTCTACTACGATCAAACATTATATCAAACTTTTTTTCATTTTTATCAATATCTTCATCATAAATTTGTACCATTTTACTCTCCCAAAAACTTAATCGCATCAATAATATATTTTATACTATTATCTGCCTCTAACATTATTTTAAAGTTTTCATCAATCTCTTGCTTTTTTTCTAACTCATTAGCTAATATTTGAGCAATAATTGCTTTTGAAATTGAATTTCCCGATTTTATTATATTTTTATCATAAATTTCAGATGCAATATCTTCACTATCTGCATTTACTTTTAAAAATTCATTTTTTTCTTCCAAAGCTTCTTTTACTTTTTCTTTCCCATCTGGATTTGCATTACTATTTATTTCCTTTTTAGCTAAAAACATTGAATAAACCAAATCATCTCTTAATAAATCACTCATAGCTATACAATATTCCAACGTTCTTTTGGGAGAAATAAATACTTTAATATTTTCTTTATATGTATAATATTGAGTCTTTCTAACTCTTTCAGTTTCTTCCCTTTCATTAAACATTTTCTCAGTCTCGTTCTCATTCTTTTTGACATCCAAATCAGTTATTATAGCTATTTTAACATCTATATCTTTTTCATCTTTTCTTTGAAAAATTCTACTATATCTTAAAAATGCTGTACTACCAACATTTATAACTGATATTCCTTTTGATTCTAAAGTATCTCCTAATATAATTTTGGCTATAGTCGGAATAAGTATATTTTCTGCATCTCCTTCTACAAAAATTATCTTTTTAGAAAAAAACAGATTTGATTTTGTAACATCAAGAAATCTTGCTAAAAATTTATAATCTCCTTTTTCTAATCGAGTATCCGATGATTTTAAACTATAAACACTATTATTTTTACATAATATAATTTTTTCTATATCGACTTTTGAAGTGATATTAGGACTATGTGTTGACATTATAATTTGACCAGATTCACCCTGAGAATAATTTTTAATAATAAAATTAATTAAATTTATTTGTGTTTGAGGATGAAGGTGTGCTTCTATTTCTTCTATTAAAACAGTTTTTAATCCACTATAACTTGAATTTTTTAATAATAAAAATTCAATTGCTATATACAGTAAATTTTCTATTCCTAAACCTTCATTTGGATTATTAAATTCAACACTAAGTTTTTCTAATATTTCTCTTAATGAATCATCTTTTATTTGAAAATTAGCTTCTATACCTTCTTTTTCTGGATTCGCCTTATTAATAAATTGGTTTATTATATCTATTATAGCAACTTCTTTAGAATCCCCTATTTTTTTCATTTTTATTTCATTAGTAGCATTTTTTATTTTTGTATTAGCATCACTAATTATGTTTTTTAATTTATTATCTTCATTATCATTTAAAATTTCATGATCTATACTTAATAATATTTGTGATAGCCTAGAGCCCTTTTTTGCTACCATTTGATTTTCTGCATCTCTTAACGGTTTTAAAAAAGCGACTTTTAAAAGTTCCTTAATTTCTCCTGGAATTCTATACCCATTATTATCTGTAAAATCCCCAATATATACATCATTATATATTTTATTATTTTTAAAATTAGCCTCCATTTCTATTTTCAAATATGCTACATTATTCCCATTTTCATCTTTTTTAAATGATATACATTCTAAAAAGTTACCGCCTTCCTTATCACTAATTCCTTCAATATAACATGTTATTTTAAATTTGTCTGCATATGATTTTCCATCATAATAAAAATCTTCTCTTTGAACCCTATAATAATCATTACTTTGCGTTCCCAATAAAATTCTTATTGCATCTATTATCGCTGTTTTACCAGAATTATTTTCTCCAACTAATACATTTAAATTCGGATTAAAATCAACATTTAGCGTTTTATATTTTCTAAAATTCTCTAAAATCAACTTTGAAATATACATAATATCAACCCCCTAATATAGAAACATTATACCAATTTTTTCCTTATTTTTCTACAAAAAACATGTATTAAGTTTATAAAATTTTCGACATATTTTGACATTTATATTACATTTTATCTAGTCTTTTATTGTCCCATATAAGTCCTTTTATGAATTTTTGTGTAATCCTTGCAAGCCTTGAAAAATAAGCAAAAACTACTAGTAATTACAATAAAAATATTATATAATCATCTCAATTGAATACAAGACTTCTTCCACCCTAATTTTGAAAGGAGGTGGAAAAAGCAATGGCTGGAAGTATTGAAAAAAGAGGTGAAAATACTTACAGGTTAATCGTATCAGGTGGTAAAAATCTTGATGGCAGCAGATGTAGAAAAACAAAAACTATTCATGGTACTAGAAAAGATGCTGAAATTGCTCTTGCTGAATTTATAACAGAAGTAAATCGTGGAATGGTTCCAGAAGGCAAATCAATAACTTTTGAAGATTTTTTCCATATTTGGAAAGAAAAATATGGTTCAAAAGAATTAGCACCCAAAACTTATTCGAGATATCTTGGAATGTTAAGGACTCGTATTCTATCATATTTAGGTTCATTTGTTCTCGAAAAAATTAAACCTACCGATTTAATGAACTTATATGATATGCTAGAAAACGATACTCAAATAAAAAGGATTTCCAAAAATAATGGACAAAGAACTTTAAAACCATTATCTCCAAAAACAATTCTAGAACATCACAGATTATTAAGTGCAATGTTTCAAAGAGCAGTATATTGGCAATTACTAGTTGATAATCCTGCAAGAAGAGTTAAACCACCAAAAACTAAAAAACCTAAAATTGAGTTTTTCGATGATGATGAATGCAAACTTCTTATAAATTCTTTACAAGATTTTACTGGAAATAAATTAAAATACAAAGTAGCTATTTTACTTGATATTTTTTCTGGTGTAAGACGTGGAGAACTTGTAGGACTGGAATGGTCTGATGTAGATTTTAAAAATGAGACAATTGAAGTTAACAAATCTACTCAGTATTTACCTGAAAAAGGAATATTTGATAAAGATCCTAAGACTGAAAGTTCTAATAGAATTGTTCCAATTCCTAATTATATAACTAACGTACTTTTAGAGTATAAGGACTGGTATGATGAACATAAAGAATTATATGGAGATAAATGGATTGACTCTAACAAATTATTTATACAGGCTAATGGAAAACCTATGCACCCTGATACACTTGGTAAATGGTATAAAACTCATATTGAATCTTTAGGATTACCTGTAGTAAAACTTCACGGAATAAGACATACAAATGCAACTCTTTTAATTTCTCAAAATGTTGATATTGCAACAGTATCTGCAAGACTTGGTCATGCAAGTATTAATACTACTATAAAATACTATGTGCATCCACTACAAAAGAATATGAGAAAAGCAGCGTATGTTTTACAAGACCTATTAATAAATAACAATGATAACTAAAATCTTTTTTCAAAATATCACAAAATTGCTTTTTTGAAGTTATTTAGTGAAGATTTTGGCTTAATATAGCCTATTGCAAAATTTTGTGTCCCCAGGCTGTCCCCAAAAGAGCTAAAATCTTGCTTATACATAAATAATAAAAGAGCCACAATCTCTTGCGACTCTAATAAATTTCTTTGGTTGCGGGGGTAAGACTCGAACTTACGACCTTCGGGTTATGAGCCCTGCGATATAAGAGCCTCTACCATACCATTTCTCAACATATTCAAGAGTTTTATACAAAGTTACCCTTGTTTTTTACCCTTGTTAATATCTTTTATTTCCCCCGACTTCTCCGACACTATACTTTATTATATTAACATATTTTTGTAAAAAAATCAAATTCAATTAAACTACTGATGCACATTTTAAACGAAGTTTTCTTATATATCTCTTTTGTTTTATTTTTTCCTGCTTATTAGCATTGATTTCTTCAAATTTACTTTGTATGCTTTCTACTGTTTTTTCTCTTAATGTTTCATCTTTGATATTATCTTTAGCAAGATTTAAAATATCATCAAATTTTTGCTCAAATGTATTTGCCATATATCTATTATATTTTAGCAATTCCATATTTTTTCTATCTGCTAAAACGTGGGCATATATATTAGCAGTAGTAGAATAATCAGCATGTCCTAATAACATTTGAAGTGTTTTCATATCAATACCACTTTCTAGGCATCGTGTTGCAAATGTGTGTCTTAATTCGTGAACTGTAACCTTCCTTAAATTATATTTTCTAAGTACATTATTCAACCTATGCCTTAAATAGTCAGCACTGATATTACCTAGTTTTGTTCTAAAAATACTTTCATTATCAAGTTTGGATTCATCCGTTATATTTAAGTTCTCCATAATTTGTCTTTTATACTTTAATAATTCCTCTTTTAGTATTGAAATAACAGGTATTTTTCTATGACTATTGTATGATTTTAAATCAGTATATTTTCTTTCAATTCCAATTCTATTAAGATCATCATCATAAATATCTAACACTTGAAATCCTCTATCTATTTTTATGTTTTCACAAATTTCATCTAAATCTTTCCATAAAAGTCCTGCTAATTCACTTGCTCTAACTCCAAGTGTAAACAAAGCAAAAAAAGCAATTCCGTTATATTCTGACATAAGTATTTGCATTACCTCTAATTGTTCTTCAATAGACATTATTTCTTTTTCTTTAGGTGGTTCTTTTTTTCCAAGTTTTACTCCAACAGCTGGATTATATTCTATTAAAGGAACATCATCTATTGCCGATTGAAAAATCATTCTACCAATTCCTAATGTATCTTTTCTTGTTTTATATGATAACGGTTTTTTTCTTTCAATAAGACCATTTATCATTAATTGAAAATCTCTTTTTCCAACATCAATGACTTTCATTCCTTTAAAATATGGTATTATGTATGACTTAATTTTGGAGATATATCCATTTAATGTACTTTGTGCTATATTAAGTTTTTTATAATCTCTAACCCATATTTTAATCCATTTTTCAACTGTTATGTCTACACTAACTTCACTTGGTAGTGCATTATTTTGTTTTTCTTCATACAACCTTTTTTTAGCTCTCATTTTGTCATTTACTTCTCGTTCTGTATCTCCATATACTGATTTTTGGACAGATTTTCCATCTACAATTACATAAACTCTACCCTCATATCTATTTCCTCTTTTTCTAATTGTTCCAATACTATTTTTTTTCTTGTTTTCTTTCATTAATTACCTCCTTATAATCAAGAAAACAAGTTGTTTAGAACAAATATAAAGTTTTCTTGATTATAACGTGCTTTTTGAAAAAAGTCAGCCCCACGACCAAAAAAAGTAGTAAATATTTAAAAATATTTACCACTATTAGCATCAAACCAGCTTTGTAATTTATTCTTATTAATAACAATTCTTCTTTTGAATTTTATACATGGGAATCCTTTTATTTTTGTAAGATCAGACATGAGTTTTTCATTTATTCCCAACATTTTACTAGCTTCTTTTAAATTTAAGCCAATCTTTTCATCTATAACATTCATAGTTTCTATCTCCAACTTTTCTTTTTTAATACCATTTAATCTTTTTTGGTATTGCATAGGAAACCTTATCTTTGAACTCATCTTTTACTCGGTATTCTCTAGCTTTGTCATAGTAGCCATAAATCGAAGAATTCCACTTTTTAAAAGCTCTATTATTGATAGTTTTTCCCCTTGAAAGTTCTGAAGTAGCTTGATTGTGTTGCCAAATTAACTGTTCATAAGAGTTGTCAGCTTTTTTCTTTTCCATATAAGTCTTTTTATTAAGTCTTAGTTGTTCTTTTCTTTTAATAGCTGTTTGCTCTTTTCTACATTTTTTTTCTAGAGAATGTCGATAATCTTTTCGTACTATTTTAGATACATACTGTTTACTTATATTCAATTTATTAGCAATTTCAACAATGTTTAGTTTTTCTTCATAGTACAATATAATGATTTTTGATTTATTATTCATATCAACCCTTTCTATTAAAATGGTTGACTTTCTGTATCCCTATTTTTAGACACAATAATACTAATGTAAATCTTTTGTTAAATCATCTATATATTTTGTAAATTCTTTTCCTTTTAATTCTGATAACTTTGGTGTTTTGTTTCGTTTAGTCTTTTTTTTGCTCTTTAATGTTTTTATAATATGTATTATTGTAAAAATAGTACAGCCAAACATTATTAATTCAATTAAAATTCTAATCATAGTTTTTCACTCCTAAAATTTATTTTTTTATAAAGTTCAAGGAGGAAGTTTGTGTTCAGCTGCAACTTTAAAATAAAAATCATTATTTTGTTCCATGCCATTTACCTCACTTTCTTAAAAGTGAAAATTTATTCTTCTACTAGGTAAATGGCACGAACAATCAAAAAACCGGAAAAATTTTAAAAAATTTTTTAAAAATTCTTTTGTCTGTTCATCGAAAGTTTTTTGTAAATTGCTATTCGGATTGTCTGAACACAATCCTCATCTATCTTTCCCGATACTTTAGATGCTTTTTTTATTTCCTTATCAAAATCTAATAATATTTTTTCTATCTCATTATTATTTAACGAAAAATTATTAAACATTTTTTAATCCTCCTAAAATAAAATCTCTTTTTTTAGTTTCTATTGACCTAAGTCTGTTGCGTATAGTTCTGTCTGTAACAGACAAGAGAAATGCAATTTTTTCTTGTGTATTTTTTTGGAAAGAATACAAAAGAAGCACTAACTTTTCATCAAAAGTTAATGCTTCCTTAAATTCATACAACGATAATTCCAACAATATGCTATCCACATATTCAACAATTCTGACTTTATCAACCATTGCAATAGGTTTTGCAAAGTCAAAGTCCCCCCTTGTTTTTAGACTAAAAAAATCATATTCATCCTCAACAGGAATATCCACATCATCAAATTGTATTAATTGATGTCGATTTCTTTTGTACAATCTTTGTTTGTAGCTTTTAGCTGTAATCCAGATAATTGAAGTAATTAAATCTCTTTCTTCTTGTGAAAGAGGATATTTTAAATAATCTTTCATATTTACCTCCAAATTTCAAAATTCGGAACTTGTCCATTGAAATTTGAAAGTAAAGTCCTATATTAAATTATATTTCAATCCCCCCTTTACAAAAAAAATGTCTGTTGAATTTATAAAGTATAAAGATCAATTATCATAAGTTATTTTGATATTTCTCTTTCGCTCACTTTACAACAAAATCAACAGACAAATTTCAAACAAATTATATAAATATATTCATAAAAAAAATGTCGAATACTGTAAATATTAGGAATGTAATAAACGACAAAAAAAGTCGAAAAAAGCAAGTTGCTCAATAATAATAGGTTCTCACATTTTATTTTCCAATATTGGAAACAAATTAACACCATTTTTGCAATGGGATTTTAAGACTATAAATTGTAAAATAAATTTGGGGGAAAATGTAATGGACTATTTATTAACAGGCGAATATATCAGAAAGATTAGGGAATCAGAATTAAAGAAAAGCAAAGAAGAATTTGCAGAAGAATTAGGTATTAGTCTACATACTTTGAATAGACTAGAAAATGCTGAAAGAAAAGTTACCAATATAGAAATATTTGAAAAAATATCAAAAATGTCTGGTCATTCCTTAGATCAAATAATAAAAACGTCTAATAATACTACGAAAAATAAAGAAATATTAATTTCAAAGATACAAAATTCATTATATGATTTTAATGAAAAAGAATTGTTCGAACTTTCAAAGAAAAAAAAATAAAAAAAGGAAATATGCCTAAGCATATTTTTGCTTATAAATCAACACATAATTCAATATTTATTAAACTGTAAATAATAAGAGGATTCTCTATTGAATCCTCTTATTTCTTATTGCATCATTTTTATCATTGTTAATATTATTTCACAATCTCTTTCAGAAAGTTTATCTAATTCGGTTGAAAGAGTTTCTTTTAATATATTTTTAGGCAATACTATAAAATCGGATAGTAATTCTGTAGGAGTTATTTCTAAAGCATTGCAAATATCAATAATAGGAATACATCCCAACATATAGTTTCCGATTTTCTATTTCATATATATAATTTGCTGATAAATTTACTTTTTCTGCTAAAAATTCACGAGAATACTTTTTGGCATTTCTCAAATTATAAATTTTTTTTCCAATAGTTTGCGCTATAATATTCTTCTTTTCATTATCTACATTATTCATAATATACACCTTATATCCTTATTTATATTCAATTTTACTATTTGCTAGAATACTTTTAAAGCAAGTAAATATGTAAATATTATCGCCATAAATTAGCAAAATATGTGGATTACATTATTTTTTTGCAAGTATACTTGTAAAAAGCAAACATGTATGATATTATTATGGAAAACTTAATAAGGGAGATAAGTATATATGGAAAATGAGATTGAAGAAATAAGAAATCGTGCTAATAAAATTCTAAGTTCATATAATATGAATGTATTAAGTAATGAGAAAGAACTATTGGAATCTTTAACTAAAATTTCTAATGCAGAAGATATAGATGTATACTATGATACCAAAACATTAAATTACATTGAGAGATACCTTATAGCAAAGGAGAAGATGCAAATAGCAGAAAATGATGAGGAATTCTTGCGTAACTTATCTAAAGAGTTAAAACAGCAAGAAGTTAGATCAACAGATATTGCTGTGCCTCCACTATTTATGATAAAAAATGTTGTTGGTAACAATGTATTTTTCTTAACAAGAAAAGCTGTAAAAAATTATTTGTCTATAAGTAGTAAAACAGAGAAGAAAATAATAGAAGTGCCTAGTTCTGACAGTCTTGAAATTAGTCAGTTGCTTGATATTATTAAAAGAAATTTTTAAAACAAGAAAAAGGGGATTTTTGAACAAATCCCCTTTTTCTTTACTCAAATTTACCTTTCTTAATATTGTAAACATATCTTTTTTTATCCTTAAATGCAAGAATAGCACTAGCGTATGATTCAACACGCTTATAAGCACAATCAAAAATACATTTACCATCGAAGGAATAAAATCCTTGTTTTCCATCATTAAAAACAATTAATCCTTCATTTGTAACCTTGATTTTATCCCACTCACATTTCAATATACATTGTCCTGTATAGGAATAAAAAGCAGACTTTGTTTGTGCTAATGCCACTACTCCAAATGTACTCTCTAATATTGAGTCCCAAACACATTCGAGTATTAACGAAAAGTCGGATGAATTATATAATCCAACCTTGCCATCGTTAAAAACGGTGATAGTATTTTTTCGAACTACAATTTTGTCAAATGACCGTCCAAGTACATTGTTGTCAAAATCATCAAGTAAAACCATAGCAATTTTCATACTAAGCCCTCCTAAGTATTAAAAAAGGTGAGGGAGAACACTAAGTTAAGTATTCTCCCCACGTAGTTGACTAACAACTTATGCGATAATTTTGGCGATTTCCTCAAGGGAAAGAGCAACCTGTTCACCAGTACTCAAATTCTTCAAAGAATATTTCCCGGTTTTTCTTTCTTCTTCACCTATGATAATAACATAAGGGATGTTCAACTTATTTGCATACTTCATCTTAGCTTTTACCTTTTTATTGTCCATATAGACTTCGGTATTAATACCGAATTTTCTAAGGTAAGTAGCTACGGACAAGCACGCGCTAATGTCATCATCCAAAGAAAAGACCAAAACATCAGAAATGGATTTTTTCTTTGCCGTTACCATGTTTCTCTCATTCAACTGGTAAAAAAGTCTTGTGAGTCCGATGGAAATTCCAACACCCGGCAATTTCTTGTCAGTGTAGAATTCGGCAAGGTTTTCGTAACGTCCACCAGAGCATACACTTCCGATTTTCCTATAACCGTTAAGGAATGTTTCATATACAGTACCTGTATAGTAATCCAAACCACGTGCGATTTTAAGATCAATCGTGAAGAAATTATCTGGTACACCAAAGGAACGAATACCATTTACTACCTCGATAAGTTCTTTTACTCCTGTAGTAAACGTTTCATTGTCGATTGACAACTTTTGTAAAGCATCAATCTTTTCGTCAGTAGTGCCATCTATTGAAATAAAATCAATGATGGTATCTGCTGCTTCTTGTGTTACTCCAAGAGTAATAATCTCTCCAATAACAGCGTCCTTCCCAACCTTGTCGATTTTGTCGATGATTCTCATAATATCAACAGACAGCTCGTTCAAGTCAAGGGAATCAAAAAGTCCATTAAGGATTTTTCTGTTATTGATGCAGATAGTGAAATCCTCAAATCCAAGATCCTGAAATGTAGTATAGATTACAGAAGGAATCTCAGCATCTGTGATAATAGGTAATTCACCATCTCCAATGATGTCAATGTCGCATTGGTAGAATTCTCTGAATCTACCTCTCTGAGGTTTTTCACCTCTATAGACTTTACCTATCTGGTAACGTCTAAAAGGGAACGGCAAATCGTTGTAGTATTCTGCAACATACTTTGCCAACGGAACTGTCAGATCGAAGCGAAGAGCCAAATCACTATCGCCCTTGTTAAAGCGATAAATTTGCTTTTCTGTTTCACCTCCAGCTTTTGCAAGTAAAACCTCCGACATTTCGATAACGGGGGTGTCTAACGGCAAAAATCCAAACTTCTCGTAAGACTTTTGGATGCTTGCCTTCATTTGGTTAAACAGTACCTGCTCGTTAGGGAGTAGTTCCATAAAACCTGTGAGTGTTTTGGGTTGAACTTTCATCTTGAAAATCTCCTTTCAGTTAATAAATGATTGTTAGCTGTAAAAAATAGAAATTTTTTACATTATGCAACACCTGTGCATATATATATTGTACCATTTTTATTGATTTATGTCAATCAATTTTGTACAAGTATACTATATTATATTGAATATTTTACTATATTTTATTGCTTTTTATTTACAAGTATACTTGTAAAACAGCAAAATGTGTGATATAATATAGCAAATGCTGAATAGCATTTAATAAATTAAGAAAGGGCAGATTATCATGAAAAAACTGCAAAACGGCACAATTCGGAACTGCGTAGGCCTCGAGGACTTTGCAAAAGTATTCAAGGTATTTGAATCCTTCCCGTTCTTCGAGAGCTGGTCGGATGATGAGGTTAGGGAAGAATATGAGTCTTTCCAGCATGGTGGCATTATCTTCGGATATTATGCCGATGATGGAGAATGCGCTGGTATTCTCACTATGAAACCTTATGAACCCGGCAAACATCCCGTAAAGTATCCTAGTGATGCTAAGGTGATGTATCTCTCTGATGTCGCTACTCGGTTTGAGTACAGAAATCAGGGCATAGGAACCCATCTGTTCGAGCATGCAATTCGACATTTGGAGGTTCTGGGATATGATTACATTTATCTTAGAACCAACGAGGAAAACTCGATGTCCTATGGCATTGCAAAGAGATGTGGTTTTGTACAGCTCTTTGACATCATTGAAGAAGTGGAGAGAAGAAGAACTGATGGAACAGTCGCAAAGGACGCAAGAATCTTCATGGAGAAGAAGCTGTCCAAATAATCTGTTCAAATCCTTTACCCTATCTAACAGGTATTGGATGACAACTTAAAAGGTAGTTTTGGAGAATTCTAAAACTACCTTGTTTTTATAAAATAATAAGATAACTAGATTATTACACAAAAAAATAGTATAATATTATAAAAATTAATGATATTCAATAGGAGGATTTATATGTTGGAAATAAAGCAAATCTTTGAAAAGGAAAAATACATAGATTTAGTATTAGAAGCTGATCCAGATAAAGAAATAGTAGAAAAATATATAGATGATTCTGATATGTATGGACTATTTGAAGAAGGTGAAATATTAGCAGAAGTGATAATTACTAAAGTTAATGATAATATATGTGAACTGAAAAATATTGCAACTGCAAAATTATCAAGGGGAAAAGGATATGGTAAAAAATTAATCCAATATGTAATACAATTATATAAAAATAAGTATAAAAAAATGATTGTAGGTACAACAGAAAATAACATACCATTCTATGTAAAGTGTGGATTTGATAAATATTATAAAACTATAAAAAATTTCTTTACTGATAATTATTCAGAAGAAGTATGGGATGGTGATTTACAGTGTATTGATATGTATTACTATTATATTAATTTAGATGAGAAAGGTGTAAATTATAAAAGCATAAAAATAAGTGATAATAAATAAAATAAATTAACTTTATCTAACATATATTTGTTAATAATTTAAAGGTAGTTTTAGAAAATTCTAAAGCTACCTTTTTATTCTAACCTAAAATAGTTTTTAAGTCTTTATCTCCTCTACCAGATAGATTGACAATAATAGAATCATCTTTTGAATAATTTTTAGCGATTTTAATAGCATAAGCTATTGCATGGCTGCTTTCTAATGCTGGTATAATCCCCTCCAATCTACACAATATTTTAAATCCTTCTATAGCTTCTTTATCTGTTACACTGTCATATTTTACTCTCCCAATTGAGTTTAAATAGGCATGTTCTGGACCTATTCCTGGATAATCTAATCCTGCTGAAATAGAATATGCTTCTATTATATTTCCATTTTCATCTTGCATAATATATGTTTTCATTCCATGCAGTATACCAATTTTATTATTATAAATAGCTGAAGCATGTTGATTTGTATTAAGACCTTTTCCAGCTGCTTCTATCCCATATATATCAACATTTTTTTCTTTTATAAAATCAGTAAACAATCCTATGCTATTGCTACCTCCACCAATACAAGCTATTATAGCTTTGGGAAGTTTTCCTTCTTGATTTAATATTTGTTCTTTAGCCTCTTCTCCTATAATTTTTTGAAAATATTTAACCATTTCTGGATATGGACTAGGTCCAACGCATGAACCAACTAAATAAAATACATCTTGATTTTTTAACAAATAATTAAATGCTGCATCTACAGCTTCCTTTAATGTTCCTTTTCCTTCTTTTACCTCTATAACTTCTGCTCCTAATATCTTCATTCTTTCAACATTTGGCATTTGTCTTTTTATATCTTCTTTGCCCATAAATATACTGCACTTCATATTAAATAAGCTACATACTGTTGCTACAGCTGTTCCATGTGAACCTGCACCAGTTTCTGCAATAATATGTGTTTTGTTCATTCTCTTTGCTAAAAGTATTTGCCCTAAAGCGTTATTTATTTTATGAGATCCAGTATGATTTAGGTCCTCTCTGTTTAAATATATTTTTGCACCTTTGGAATAATCGCTTAAATTTTTTGCAAAATATAACGGACTAGGTCTTCCTACATATTGGTTTAAATAATATAAATATTCCTTTTTAAAATTGTCATCGTTTTTTGCTTTCTTAAACTCCTCTTCAATTTCATTTAACTTTTCTTTTAATTCTTGTGGCACATATTGTCCACCAAAATTTCCATAGTTCATAATAAATTCCCTCTTTCTTTAAATTATTTTCTGATTTTCTCCATTTCCAATCAACATCCATATATGCACCACCTCCTCCAATTTTCTCATGCAAAAAAGCACATATATAAGTTTCAATCACTCATACATGCGCTTATTAACATACATCTTTATATTATGCGTTTTCTAAGACACAACAATTCTGTATGGGTGATTTTTTTCCCATACATTCCACCAATTATTTAATTTAATGATTTTTAAATAATTCATTGTTCTATCTCCTTTATTTATATATTATATAATTTTTTATTCTGTATGTCAAAAGATTTTGAAAACATTTTGAATTTTTTTCATAAAATATATTGACAGTTTATTTCAATTGTGGTAATATTGATTGCATATTGGAAGAGAGGAATTATTATGAAAGCTAAAATAACAAATATAATAATTAATAATGAGCATCATAAAAACTAGCTTGTGTCATATATGGCACAAGCTTATGGTGCTTGTGCCGAAAAGGAAACCTTACGGTAGAGCACCGTAAGGTTTTTTTGATGTAAAAATAAACTGGCCAGTTTATAGAAAGTATTTATTGTATTAAAGTAGTTCTCTCTTGCTACTTTAGAAGGAGGATTTTTATGAATAAGAAAATAATTATAGCAATTATAGTCATTGCTATCATAATCGCAGGAGTTTTTATAGGAATAAAAACTCAAACAAAAGAAAAAGGAGATTCTTTACAAAAAGTTTTAAGTAAGAAAACATTTATATTAGGACTAGATGATAGTTTCCCACCAATGGGATTTAGAAATGAAAATAATGAAATAGTTGGTTTTGACATTGATGTTGCAAGGGAAGTTTGCAAGAGATTAAATGTAGAATTAGTTGTTCAACCTATTTCATGGACTGCAAAAGAACAAGAATTAAATTCTTATAATATTGATTGCATCTGGAATGGTATGTCTATAAACAATGATAGAAAAGAAGCTATGTGTTTATCAAACCCATATTTAAAAAATAATATGACTTTTGTAGTTAAAAAAGATAGTAATATAAATTCAATTAATGATTTAAAAGGAAAAAAAGTTGGTGTTCAAGCCGGTTCAACAGCAGAAGAAATATTACAAGGTGCAGAGATTTCTAAAGATTTATCACAAGTTGTAACTTATTCAGAAAATATAACTGCATTTATGGATATGGAAATAAATCAAACAGATGCAGTATTTATAGATGATGTTGTTGCTAATTACTATATAACTTCAAATAATAAAGATTATAGAGTATTAAGCGATGTATTAGAAGAAGAAGAATATGCAATAGGTTTCAGAAAAAATGATACAGAATTATGCGAAAAAGTAAATGATATTTTAGCAGAAATGAAAAAAGATGGATTATTAGGTGAAATATCTACAAAATGGTTTGGAAAAGACAATACAATAATTAAATCAAAATAAGGAGATAAAAATGGATTGGAATTATTTAAGCAAATTAATGAGTATATTGTTATCAGGATTACAAGTATCGTTAAAAATATTTATCTTAACACTGCTTTTTTCAATACCATTGGGGATAATAGTTGCTTGTTTAAGTATGTCAAAGAATAAAATTGTTTCTCTCATAACTAAATTATATATTTTAGTTATGAGGGGCACTCCATTATTATTACAAATAATTTGTATATATTTTGCTCCATATTATTTATTTAGATTATCGTATGATCGATTTGTTGCTATTATAATAGCATTCTCTTTGAATTATGCAGCTTATTTTGGAGAAATTTTTAGAGGTGGCATTGAAAGTATATCAAAAGGGCAATGGGAAGCAGCTTTTACACTTGGATTTAATAAAATTCAAACATTTTTTATAATTATATTACCTCAGACAATTAAAATTATATTACCATCAATTTCAAATGAAGTAATAACACTTGTAAGAGATACATCTTTAGCTCAAATTATTGGAGTAACTGAATTGTTCTCATTAGCACAAAAACAGGCAAATTTTAAATCTTCTATTTTGCCATTATGCGTAGCAGGTATGGTATATTTGATAATAAGTGTAGTGCTAACAGCAATTTTCAATTATATTGAAAAGAAACTAGAATATTATAGGTAGGGAAAAATGAAAGTATTAGAAATAAAAAATATAAGTAAAAGTTTTAATAATAGAACTATTTTAAAGGACTTTTCATTAGATGTGAGTCAAGGAGAAATAGTTTCTATAATAGGAGATTCAGGAGCAGGAAAGTCAACTCTATTAAGATGTATAAATGCTTTGGAAATGATAGATTCAGGCGAAATAATAATAAATAATAATGCTATTTCTAAAAAGAATTTAAAGCAAGCTAGATTAGATGTTGGAATGGTATTTCAAGATTACAACTTATTTCCAAACTACTCAGTATTAAAAAATGTAACATTGCCATTAACAAGGGTATTAAACGTTAACAAGCAAGAAGCTGAAATAAAAGCTAGAGAATTATTAAGTCAGATGAGCCTGTTAAAAAGGTGTGATGCTTATCCATATCAATTGTCTGGTGGAGAAAAGCAAAGACTAGCTATAGCAAGAACATTAGCAACAAACCCTAAAGTTATATGTTTTGATGAACCAACAAGTGCTTTAGATCCAAAATTAGTAAAACAGATATTTAAAATTATAAAAGAATTAGCAGATTCAGGAAAAGCAATATTAATTGTAACTCATGATATAAAGTTTGCTAATGAAATATCTAATAAAATAATAGAATTAGAAACAAAAAATTGATTCAATAGAATCAATTTTTTTTATGGGGTAGGATATGGGATTCGAACCCACGACCTCTAGTGCCACAAACTAGCGCTCTAACCAACTGAGCTAAACCTACCATAAATTTACGATATAGTTATATCATAACTGATATAGAAAGTCAATGTATTTTAATAGTTTACTTGTGATTAAAATTAAATATTCGAGCGCTTTAGTATAAATAGTGATTACACAAAAAAAATAAAAATACAAGTATACTTGTATTTTTATTTTTTTTGTGTTAAAATGGTAATATACAAGCAACTTTGTATAATGAACATTCCTATTCTATTTCAAAGTTATTAAAGGAGGAACTATTTTATGGACACAAAGTATTGGATTGCTCAAGCAATCATCGTTGTAGCTTATATCCTTCTTGGAATAGGTTTACGGAAAAAGAACAGAATGGAGATATTAGCTTTTAGCTGTATCTACCAAGCTCTGATGGTTATTCAGTTTACTCTCCTTGGGGGAGTAATGGGAATCATTGCAAGTATAATTGCATTACTTCGGAATGCTCTTTTTATCTATAACGAAAAAAAGAGTAAAGCAAATCCTAAATGGATTTTGGCAGTCTTTGGAGTTATTGCAATTGTACTGACAATCATTTTCTACAAAAGTCCTGTAGATATTTTACCTTGTGTATTAACACTTGTTGGTATTTATTCCTACTGGGCAAGTAGTACGAAAGTTACTCGTGTTGGTAACATTGTAATAAGCATGTGCTACATCATATATGCGATACCGTTTAAATCTTGGTTCTCAATTATATGTGAAGGATACCTTATTATAAATACCATCATCGGTTACTGCAAATTTGAAAGTAAGAAAAAAAGTGAATAGCATTTATGGAATGTTCATTGGGAAGAGGAGGACTCTCCTCTTCCTTTTTACTAAAACATTGTTAAATCCCCTAATAAGGGTTTATATAAAAAAACACTAATGAAAGGAGTTTACAACTATGATGACATTCTTTAATCAAAGTCCTAGTCAGTTTTTGGAACGGAGGCTAACTATTCTCTATGGTATAAATTCAAAGGCAATGCAAGCGTTGGATTTAGTCAAAGAAGAAATGTGCATCGAAAAAGGATTCAAACGTGATAATGGCACTGATTATTATAATCACTGCATCGACGTTGCTAACAATCTAATATCCTTCGGAATAAAAGATGAAGATGTAATATGTGCTGCATTATTACATGATATTATCGAAGATGTTGAAGGATATAGAGAAATTACCATCGCTAAGATGTTTAATCCTAATGTTGCAAGATTGGTTATGCTGGTAACAAAAAAATCAAATGTTGATTATAAGGAACCTGCAAACTTAATAGCATACTTATCTGAAATATCTTCTGATATGAATGCTTCTGCAATAAAAACAAGCGATCGAATGCACAACATGATGACATTAGAAGAGAAGACCTTTGAAGCTCGGTATAGAAAAGCAATGGAAACCAAAACTTATTATTTGCCATTCTTTAAAGAATGTCGATATAAGTATCCAAGATATGAAAACCTTTTCTATTCAGCTAAAAGTCAAATTGAACCCTTGATATTTCATATAGAATCTTTCTATAAAGAAATTGAAAGGCAAAGGAAAGAAATTGAATGTTTGAAGAAGCAAAAATAACATCAATATTAGTGTAAAAAAGTTATGAATATGATTATATTCATAACTTTTTTACAAGTTTACCTAGTTTTTTTAAAAAAAGTGTTGACAAAACACATACAATATGATAGTATACTTGTATATTACAAATATGTAATATAGGTTGTAGTCTGTTTGGTGAAGTTAGCTCAGTTGGTTAGAGTGCTGGATTGTGACTCCAGAGGTCGCGGGTTCAAACCCCGTACTTCACCCCACTACAAAAAAGGATTGGCTATTACCAATCCTTTTTATTTATTATTTACAAGTATTCTTGTAAATAGTCGCATTTTGTCGACAAAAAATAATCCCCTTATTTAGCAATACTTTCAGGCATCTTTTTGACTTATGCATGTTGATTACCACTTGAAAATATTGTAAAATATAATTATATACTATTATAAATTAAAATATATAGATTCAGGAGATAGAATAGTTTAATAAGATAAAATTAATATAATAAAATATTTTTTTTACCGAATGTAATAAACCCAGCATATATATTCAAGAAATAAAAAACACTAATATTAAATTAGTGCTTAATCAAAAAATTTTTCTGTATCCCTTAGCAAATCATCTGCTGAGATATTCAAAGCCATACAGAAGGCCTTTAATTCAAAATCTTTCACTAAGCGTTTATTGTTCTCGATTTCATAAATATCTGGTTGAAACATTGTCAACCCTAATAATGCTAGTTTTTTACACAAATCCTCTTGAGAATAATTATTTTGTATTCTGTATTTCCTTAAATTTGTGCCTATAATGTTTACAGAATCATTTAATTTTCTAATATACCCCATATTAATACTCCTTTTCTACAGTATTTTAATATAGAAAAGAGAACCATTTAATAAGCCCAGATTATAAAAATTGAGAAAGGAAAAAATATTTATGAAAAAAAGTTTAAAAATAGTAATTGCAGACGATAATAAAAGTCTTGCTAAATTTATGAAAGAATTTATTGAAGAAAAAAGTGATTTTAACATTTATAAAACCCTTTCAAGTTCAGAGGAACAATTAGAGGTAATGCAAAAAGAAAACATAGATATAATAATTTCTGATTTAATGAGAAAAGGTGAATCTATATCAGGACTTGATATATTATTACAAGCAGAAAAAGATGGAAGAAAAGAAAAATTTATTTTAATTACAGCTAGTCCAAAAGAAGAAATAATGTATAAAAATAATTATGTTATGCCTTCAAATGTAATAGCTTATTTGAAGAAACCTTTTGAATGGAATTGCTTAATTGAGGAAATAGAAAATGCAGTTAAATTAATAAAAGTTGAGAATATAGAAAAGGAGAATATTAATAATGATTGATTATGAAAAATGGCAAGAAAAATATTATAATTCTAGAACTATTTATATATATGATTTTTTCAACAAGAATGATTTTAAAGTTTTAGAAAAGTTGAATATTACTGTTGAAGATAAAAAATATACTGAAAGTGAATATGATGTTATTAAATTTTTTTTAAATCTGTATTATAGTAAAAAATACGATGAAGAAGAAGAAAAGGCATATATGAAGTCGCTATCAGAAAAAGATGTAAGTCAAGAAGATTATAATAGATTATTAGAAATATTTGAAAAAATAGACAACCAATTTATTTATAGTCATTAAAAATAATGGAATATTTTAAGTAGAGTATCATATACTTATATAGAAAGTATATCCTTTCGCTAATTGTTCAAAAAACTTATTCAAATTTATTGGATTCAGTTGACAAAACGAGGTTTTTGTATTATAATAAATGAAGTTTAACACCGCGGGGTGGAGTAGTTGGCAGCTCGTTGGGCTCATAACCCAAAGGTCGGAGGTTCGAGTCCTCCCCCCGCAACCAATAATACCAAGCATTTGCAAGTTTATGCAAGTGCTTTTTATTTATATTTTTTCAAGGGTATTTTAATAAAAACAAGGGTATTTTCTATATAAATCTTAGAAATACCCTTAATATTTTATGCACATTTTTTTATGTTTTCATATATCAATAGCTCATTTAAGATACATTCTAATACATTAACAACAATACTATTACCGAGCTTGTTTATATAACTGAGTATCAGAAATACCTACAGATTTAGCTTTATAAAAATCTTTATCATCAAATCCCATTAGTCGCCAACATTCTAAAGGAGTCAGTTTTCTTATTCTCATATATGTTTTAAAATCCTCAGAAACAAGAATTGCTGCTGTTGATGTTACATTTCCACATGAACAAGTTTGAGTTGGTGCAATGTCAGTTATCATTTTATTATTAAAAGAATTAAACATTTTTCTTTCTGCAATTTTAGGTTTAAATCCTCTTGCAATTACTGTAGGATAAATTCCGTTTGAATCATATATTCTGTCCTGAACTTTAGGTTGAGAAAATTCTTTATTGTTTTCTAGTACAGCAATATTAGGCGAAGTTAAAATAGTTTGTGAAACATTTTTCCCAACTCTACCTCGTTTTGAAATATTATTTGGATATGCAATATTAATTGAATCACCCTCTCTTGCTTCTGTATATCCTTTTTTTGTACCTTCATGTACTAAAATAAATGGTTGTTTATTTCCTCCACTAGACATAGTTGTAAGTGTTGGAGATATTCCAATAGGATTATAAATACTTCCAGCTTGATGCGTTTTATTTTCGCTATCATAAATACCTATGATTCTCTGCACATTATTATCACTTATGTATTGATTATTTCTTCCATCAACTTTATAATATCCAGCTATTATGCAAGAGCTAACATCTGGATTTTCTAAATTTCTTATTAATCTATTATTCTTTTTTATCAATCGTCCAATTGCATTTTCAGATAAGTAATATTTTTCATCAACGTTATCTTCTAACAAGTCTTTTAGTTTCCTCAATAAGGGGATTTCTTGTGGAAAACAAAAGTTGTTTTGAGCAATATCATTGCGAACAGAAACAATAAATACACGTTCTCGGTTCTGAGGAATTCCGAAATTTTTTGCATTTAATACCTTCCAATAATTTGTATATCCTAATTCGGAAAGATCGTTTAATATAGATTCAAATTGTTGTTTGAATCTTTTACTTGTAAGATTTTTAACATTTTCTATAATACTGTAGGAAGGTCTTTTTTCCTTTAGAATTCTATAACCCTCATAGTATAAACCACTTCTGGTTTCACCTTCTTTTATTCCTTGCATTTTTCCGAGCAATCGATATATCTTGACAAGGGAATCCCCAGGTCAACAGGTCAAAGTCAGGCAATGTAGTTGCATCTATTTTTTTTACATCACCATAATTCTTGGATTCTGGAACATTATGAATTGCACAATAACTTTTAACTGCAAATTTATCTATTTCAGAAAATCCAACTATTTCAAATGGTATTTTAAGTCTTGCAAGTGCTTTTTCAAATGCTCCGAATACCTGCAAATAAACTAAATAATTTTAACATATATATAATTCCTCCATTGCATTAAAAAAAGACCTCTGGGGGCAACCTGAGGTCTTTTAAGCTATATTTATAGAAGCATATAAGCTATCTATTTCTTTTTTCTTTTCTAGAACATACTTTTCTAGTTCTATACCTTTAATATTTTTCATTTTTTCATTTTTTTCATTAAATAATTCATACTCTTTGTCATCTACTAAATATAAAGTGTAAAATTTATTTTTTTCATTATAGGCAACATATTTTTTGGGAATATGTATTTTTTCTTTAGTATATGGTAAGTTAATACAAAAATTATCATCATCGGATAAAGAGTATTCTATTCTATTTGAACCAAATTTGATATTATGAATAAACAAGTTGCTATTAGATAATTTTTCTTCTTTGATTGTATCTAGATGGTTTAATTCTCTTTGCATATCTAAGATTTCCTTTTTTAGTTGATTCAATTTTATTCTTTCATCACAAGTTTTTTTTATATATAGTTTTGCATCATCTACGGAATTAAAACCTAATTCTTTTTTTATATTTAGGAATATTTCAACTTCTTTGGGCAATATATAATCGGAATCTTGTTCCTTAAAGTACATGGCATTTTCATACAGTTCATATAAATTGATAAAATCATGAGCCTTTTCAGTATTTTCTATTATTTTTTGTACTGATGTTTTGAATTTTTTTAAAGCAATATTTCTAGATTTTATTTGGTTTCGCATTGATTGAATCTCACAATCGACATCATTGAAACTTCTAATGTTATATTTATCTAAATATTCTAATTGTTGTTTTAATTGGTAATATCTTTTGACTTCCTGATATTTAGTTTTCTGATATTCTGTATAAATTTTATTTTCTGTAGATAATTGACTTTTTTCAATAGCTTCTTTTGATTCTAAAGCCTTATAATAGATTTTAGAATTAAATTCATTTTCTGTAGTTTTTAAGCCTAATATTTTTAGGTTATTTATATTTTTAAAATAATTATATAAATTATCAGTAGAAAATTCATTGCTAATTGTGTCAATTCGCATAAATCTTTCCATGCCTGTAATTTTAACTGCTATATGTTTTCCTCTTTTTACTTCATAGCCAAGAATTGATAATTCATCCAATAATTCATCTAGAGTATTGCACTTAGGTAATAAATCATTAATAGTTGATTTTATTTTTTCTTTATATGTCTGTTTTTTATATTGATAATAATAATTTTTATCTTTAACTTTGCTGAAAATTCTTTTGGGCATAATATAACATCCATATTCACTTGAAATTTTATCGCTTATTTCACTTAAACCATACAATCCTTCTTTATAATTGGCAAGTCTATCTTCAAGTTTTTTTCCATTCATATTAATAGCATTTAAACAAATATGATTATGAAGATGACCTCTATCACAATGGGTTGCAATCACACATTGAAAGTCAGGGTATAATTCTTTACACAATTTTCTTGCAATTTCATTTGCTTGTTCTGGAGTTATTTTATCTGTGAGTGCAAAACTTTGAATTATATGATATGCTACACGATTTCCTTGCATTTCGTATTTCTTTTGAACATCTAACATTTCATATAATGCTGTATCCACATTGCAATTAAGTGAAGATGCAACAGCAACTTTTTCTCCAATGTTTTTTTCATCTAAAATGTATTCTATCAGTTGCTTGGGTGAACCATAATGGGCACTTCTTTTGGTATATGGCATTTTTATTTCCCTCCAATATTTCTTGAATGGTTTATTTCTTGCCATTCATTATAGTTTAACTTCTTAGCAATTAATTTTAATGATTCCTTTTGATTACGAATAATATTAAATAGAATTGTTTTTATGCTACTAATATCCATTTCATTAATTTGTGTTGCATATTTTAGAGTATGTCTAAGTTCTTTTATAATCTTTTTTAACTCTTTTGTATTTTCTGAATAAGCATCATATATCTCTTTCTTTCCATCAATATCAATATGAGTTATTTTTTCAAAAACTGCTGCATCTCTGATATATGCTGCAAAAGTTTTATATCCATAAAATTTTGCTTTAGCTTCTAAAAGATTTTTTTCATCTTCTGAAACCCAAACCATAATCCTTTTATTCCTTTTAACATTTTTCATAAACCCCTCCATAAAAAAAGAAGCATGGATCCAATGCTTCTTATAAATAATTAATTGTTTTGTTTTGCAATACACTGCTCATAAATTTGTACTAAAATGTATTTTCTATCATCTTTTAAATTAGCTAATTTACTTGCTACAGATGTAATAGAAAATTTGACAGCTGATGATGTACAATTGTTATATTTTGCTAGTTTTGATAAAGTATATTCTTCATTATTATTTTTATCTAAATTGTAAAACATTATAAATCGTTCTTTTTGTTTTTGAGTTTTTTCTTTTAAACTCATCACTACTTTGAAGAAATTATCCTTTTGTTTAAAATCCAGTATATTCCTTTTAGCAAAATCTAATAAAGTATGAACAATATTTGCATAATCTTCATCTAGCATAAGAACCACCTCATTTCTAGAGAAATAAAGTGTATATACACAAATAGATAATTAATTATCAAAACCGTTATAGCGTATTTAAGCCTGATTGTCAGCCCATCTCTAGGATTTTAATCAAAAAGATCATAAGGATAACCAGCTTTAATATATAATTCAGTTAATTCCATTTTATACTTTTCTAGTATTTCCAAATATTTTTGCTTAAAAATATTTTTACATAACCACTCAATTCCTTCGTTAGTAACAAAATATTTATTTTCTCTGATAAACATATAATCTTTGTTATATTTTATCATTTTAGAAATAGCTTTTTTGATAGTTATCTCACTTCTATCAAAGTAATCTATTAATTCTACTAATTTATATTCTCGTAGCCAAAAATTCTTTGATTTAATATTTAATAATTTTTGATATTGACTAATTCTTAATTTAAAGAAGTCTATATCAGCATCAATTTGCTTTTGAGAATGCTGAAAATATACAAAAGATAACCAATAGAATCCCTCTATCAGAATATAATGTTTATTATCTTTAGCTCTTATTTGTCGCCACCTACAAATTGGATGCTTTTTTTCCATAATTCTGATTGCCTGTAATAAAATTTTATAATCAATATCTTTGTTCATTGAGGTTTTTATATTTTGAATATTTAATAAATTCAAAATCTTTTTATACGACAAATATATTTTATTATTTTCATTTTCGGAATCTCTAACCATAAATTTTCTCCAATAAAAAAAAACTTGTAACATTTCTGTTAAAGTTTTTCTATTTTTTCTTTATTGCTACCATTAACTGATTTTCTTTTACAACTAATGATTTATTATCATAAAAATATTTCTCGCCAGTATAATAAATACTATATCCTAAATCTTCTAATTCATCTTCACACATATCTAAGAATTCTTTAGTTTCACTTTCATATAAATTTAATTTTACTCTTAGCTCATAATATGTAAAAATTATTATATTTGAATTCAACTTAATCTTTCTGTCTATATAAATATCTACAGGGTTCAATGTATATCCTCTCCAAACTATCAAAAATTTTTATTATTATATCACTTTTTTATTTGAAAATAAACGAATCTAAATAAAAAAACTTTGAGCTAGCGTATGCGCAGCGAAAAGGTAAGAGCAAAATTTCAATTTTGCTCCCGAATAAGATGTCATTTTATATGACTTTTATTCGCAAGCATGGTGTATCGACACCTGTAATGCTTGTTAGGGAAAACCCTAAGACCCTTTTTGGCCCGCTGGGAGAAGTTTTTTTTAAGCAGTTTTTTAATAAATATTTAATCTATATATTCAATTTCTGAATCATTTTTTGATATATGATTTGTAGTATTTGCGAGAGTTTTTTTATCAAAAAATTCTTGTAATTCTGATACATTTATTGGTTCTTTATCATACCATTCTACAGACTGCTTTATATCATCACTCCAAGTTAATCCTTTATAATTCTGATATTCAAATAAGAAAATATCCTTATCTTTGTTGTTTATTATTGCTAATCTTTGCCAGTCAGAATATTCTGTTTGTTTACCTAAAATTTCAAGCAAACCACATTCTCTAAGAAAGTTTTTGAACGAATTAAATTCTCTTTCATTTGTAACTTTTATAACATTTGAACCTGATAGGAAATCTATCCAAGAATAATTGTATGTTTTCAAATTTCTCACCTCTTAATTAATATTCACAGTCTATTTCATTTTCTTTATTTATTGTATTTACATATTCATAGATTGATTTAATATTTTCAGTTACTACATCAATTCCATTGAAAGCACTTGTGTCTAAATTAATTTGTGAATTATCCTCAAAAGTTATAGTCGTTAGATATTTGCCATCTGAAATATCTTCTGCATAAATATTTAAGTAGTTTATATTTAATTCATCCAATAAATTCTTATATAGTGAAGATAAATGTAATAGTCCTTCATCATAGTCATTTCCATAATTCATTAAGTTTTCTATTTTATTTTCTTTAAAATAATTTGTAACTTTAGAAAGTATAATTTCAGAATAATTAGATTCATTTTTTTCATAATCTTTCAATATATATGCTGGTGGAGTAATACCAGTAGTTTTCATTGCATGAATCAAATCACAATCATCTGGCATATATAAATCTCTCTCAATTTTTAATCCAAATGGTAATTGTAATTGTTCCAATTCTGACAATCTTACATATCCAAACTCAGCCATTTCATCATCTCCAAGATGACAATATCCAAACATTTCATAATCGCCATTCTCTAGCTTTTCTGCTTCTGTTATTAACCAAGTTCCTGGTCCAATCGGATTAAAAAATTTTGCTATAACTTTTGCTTTTCCACCTAAACCGTCTTGAGCTCCAATAGGATATTTTTCAAAAATTTTTTCTAATTCTTTAGTAATTAATTTCATTCTTTGACTCCTCCTTGTCCACACTTTTTATAAATTTTTCATATAAAATTTTATGGTATTTATTTAAAAATTCTTTTGACATTTCTTTTAGCTTTTTTTCATATTCTTCAAAATCTTCTAATGAATCTTTTATTGAAAAAGATTGCCTATAATCACAAGATTCTCTATGTAAATCTATTTCATCATCCACAGAAAAATTATCTGCAATTTCTTCAATTTGTTTATTTATTTTTTCTACATCATATATATCCGTGAAATCTTCATAAAATTGGATTAGATGTATCATATTTACTCCTTCATTTGTCCAAGTTTCAATTTCCATGCCATTAATCATTCCATTTTCTGATATAGTATAAACACCATAATTGAACGCTTCTAATGTTTCTATAACACTATCAAATATTACTTTCTGTTTTTGAGTAGGAATGTACTCTCGTGTTTCTAAGTCATCAACTTTAACCATCTTGTCAATGTTTTTTCCAAAAGTCATTTTAGTATTATTGATACATTCGTTATAATCAGCAATTAGTATTTGATTTGGTTTTAAAGAGTAGTTTCCATTACTGCATACAATTGTTATATTTTCATCAGACATATTTTTAATATAATTACTATCACTCGTATAAATATATTCTTCGTTATCATCTTTAAAAAACTTAAATTGACTATCTTTCAAAGCATATTCAAAAAAAGACCTCTCATCTTTGTCAATAAAAGGTCTTTCTTGAGAATCAGCCACATAGGTCATTACTTCATCAAAGTATTTGAAATGTTCCTCATCAAAATCTCTAATCATTGCATCAAATAATAAAGTTTCTTTTAAATCTCTTAACTTTTCATATATCACTTTGCCAAGACAATCTATGCCCATTCCACCGTTAAACTCAGTAGATTTTTGCACTTCAAAATTATTATTTTTATCTTTTGTTATAATAAAAACTGTACCCCTGTGCATTTTATAATTCCCTCCAAAAAATTAATAGTCATAATCATTATTAAAGTCATTAGAAATTATTTTTTCTAATGACTTTCTAATAGTGTTTTGACTATTTTCTTGTTCTAAATTTTTTAAAAATTTTTTATCTAAATTTTGTAAATTATATGATAATTCCTCTAGTTTGGAATAGTTATTATATCCACCAATCCAGTCCTTTTCATATTTCATAGTTCTATATAAAATATTATTGGCCCATTTGTTTTTAATATCTCTAACATCTGAGATAGAAATATAATAAAACTGTTTTGATTTATTACTTTGTACAACTACTGAAAAGTTATAATGACCTTTATTAAAGCTATACAAATTAAAACCAATTTCGTTTCCAATATTCTTTAAAACATTTCTATAATCTCGTTGAAATTCTAAATATTCAAGCGAATTATTTGGTCCATCATCTTGTATATTTACATCATACCATTTATCTAAAAAGTTTTTAATTTTCATCCTAATCCTCCTAAATATCATAGTCTAAATTATCTTCATATTCATTGGTAGGTTCTATTGCTTCAGCTTGTATAATAGGACTTTCCTTTGACTCAATATAAGTGTCTATAATATCTCGACTTAATAGGTGAAAGTTCTTTTTTTCTTGTTTTTGTTTATCTTCTATATAGTCATGGGTATAAGCTATAGCAATTTGTTCATCTACTCTTAAATCTTTTGGATTTATTCCCATGTCAATACATAATAAAGCCTGTTGAAAATATTTTTCATCTTCTTTTTTCAAAGCATTTAATTGGTTATACATAATTGTAAGAAATTGTCTGCTAGTAATTTCGCCCATATACTTTTCTTTTACTGCATCTAATATTTTTTCATAATGTGCTGCTGGTACTTTTGTTGGTTCTTTAGTGTCTGGATTAATATATGTATAAGTCATATCACTTATATTTTTGCACATATCTTTTAACTTCATTTGTGTAAAATCATCATATTGTTTTCTCATAATACAATCACTCCTTTAAATATCATAATTAATATCATTTAAGTTATCTTTTATTACAGGAAATTTCTCATTATTAATTTCTCTGTATAAGTTTTTTACTTCAAATTGTGTACAAATGTAATCTAATATTTCATTAATAGAATATCCTGTATCTTCATCTAAATATCCTGAAATCCAAATAAAGTCGATAGTGTTATCTTTTGTTCCTTCTTTTACATATCCAAAAATCCCATCAGTTAAAGTGTTTAATGAGTTATCTGGTTGCCAATCGCCTTTTGAATCCCTTATGTCATTAGCATAATTATTGATTCCTAGAGCTATACAAGCAGTGTCCATCCCAATCATTATTTCTTTGATTTTATTATCTGGTTGATAACGAAAACTTCCATCCTCATTTAGATAAGTTGGTTTGTTAGGATTATTCAACAAGATAAAAAATTCAATTCCGTTTAATTGGATATTGTCAATCTTTTCTGAAAAATCATTTATTTCTATATTTACATTCCAATTATGCCCATTAATATTAGTTCGTTCATATCTACAATCTACATCTTTTCCGTAGATTGGATCAGAAACTATTATCTGATCCAACTTTTCGATTTTTCCTTTATATCTCAATTTCAAAGTCCTCCATTTCTTTTATAGCTTCGTTAATTTCTTCCTCAGAATATAATTGCAAATCTATATCATAATCAGAAATTAAATATCCATTATCTAATAATTCATAGTCATATCCAAAACTTTCTCCATATTTTTCAAAATCAAAAAAATTAATTATTCCTTGATTTTCTAATTGATTATATAATCCATTTTCTTCTGCTATTGTATAACCCATCTTTAATTCAGAAGAACAGTTTTTATTATGCTCCAATCCTTCGAAATGGTATTGATAATAACTTATATTATCTGCTTGTAAACAAATATTTATTAGTTCACTTATAGCATAATGTTCTTCTCCACAATAAATCAAATGTGCCTTAACAGCTTCTCTTTGATATTCACTCAACTTATTAAATATAATTGCCAATTTGTTTAAATTTTCTACTGTGGACCATTGAATTGAAGCATAGGGAAAAGGAGTTGGATTTTCAACGTCTGCAATTTCATATTCTTCATGAGTATTATCTACTTTTACTACATTTTTTAAATAATCATCTATTACTTTTGAAGATTGAGGTAAATCTAGCCATCCCCCTTCAATACTGCCCTCATTGTAATAAGCTAAATTTTGTGCAAATATACTAAATACCTTTTGTATAATAATCACCTCCAATTCTTTATATTTTCTTTTTTTCTATATGAAAAAAAGAAGCATATCTTTCGATTTGCTTCTAGGTTTTGTTAATATTTAATTATTTGTATTACTTATAATTTAGTGCTTTAATGAATTTCTTATATAATTGATTTTTCTATATCATTTAAGTTCTTTCGCAATCTTCATTTCTTTTAATTTGTTCTAAATACCCATCATTAAAAATAAATTTTTCTTCATCTATTTCATATTTCTTAGAATTTTGCTTTATATTTTCTCTGATTTTTTCAAAGAACAGTTTTCTATCAACATCACTATTCATCACAAAGTCTAAAACATCATTTAATGAATTTCTAAAATAGAAACGCAAATTTTTTCCATTTTTATTATAATCAATACTATCATCATCTGATTTAATAGCAGGTATAACATCGTCAATTATATCATTTAAAACTTCTATATATAAATCTCTGTTTAAATCACTATCGTTAACACCATAGCTCAAAATACTCTTAGGTCTTGTTTTAATTTCTTTTTTCATAGAGTCAAATCCATCTTTTACACTTCTTGCTGCAATATATTGTTTAACTGGAAAATCTAGTTTATTTATATTCACTTTTTTTTCTGAGTTTTCTATTATCCATGTTCTTAATGCGTTACTAATTGATTCTACTAATATTTTTGAACGTGCTGATGTATATGATTGCTCAATACTATTGGGTTCTTCTCCAAATCCAATCCAACTATTAATTTTCATTGTTAAAATAGGTGGTTCAGAACACCTAGATATAACATTAGGCATTCTTTTTTGTAACTGGTTTAATATCCTATAATATTTAAACAATGTTTTTTCATCTGCCCAAATTACTATACTATCTGCTCTTTCTTGGTAGTCCTTTGGATCTTCTATGAATTTCAAATAATATGGTATTTTTTCTTGTGAGCATTCTCCTATAAATCCCGCTAATATTTGATATGTATCACTTGCTTCTGAATTTATATATAATCTATAATTAGGGTTTACATCTAATTCTCGTGTTCCATTTATATTGCTAGATAATACATAATTCCATTCTCTATGTTCAAAATCTACACTTTCTGGTCTAATCATTTTATATTTATCAATAATTGGATATTTCCTAATAATTTCTATAAATTCATTATATGTAGAAATGTCTTGAGTTTTTTCAAGAGCCTCTACTAATTCTCTTAATTCTCCATTATATGCTTTATCTGATATGTTTTCACCTCTCAAAATATTTCTTTTCCATCTATTAAATAGAGCTGACCAAAAAAGATCTTTTTCTTTTTGTGGAGGAGGAGTATTTTTTTTATTCTCAGCTCCTATTGTTTCAATTTTTCTATAAAATGAATCAGAACTATTATTATATTTTGCCATTTCTCGGTACGCTTTTAATACTTTTTTTAATACTTCATCATCATATAATGGGTTTTTGCACAATTTATAAAAATCATAAAAATTCTTCATACAATTACTCCTAAAAAGTATTTCAATTGTAATTATACTATAATAACTTTAATTTATCAATTAATAGTCATAATCAAATTTATTATTAAATTGACATATCAAAGTCTAAGTCTTTATTCTTTAATTGCTCTTTCAATTCATTGTTTTCCTGCCTAAGTTTTTCATTTTGTTCAAGTAAAAAACCTTTTGACATTGTTTGAATAAGGGGAAAATCATAATCCTTAGATATTTTTTGTATTTTTGCCATACTAATATACTCTTTTTCAGTAACAATAATATGATCAATTAATTCGATATTAAAAACATTTAATAATGGTTTAGTTATATTAGTTAAATGTAAATCTGCTTTACTTGGATTTGTACTGTTAGATGGGTGGTTATGAACTAATATAACTTTTTCACTAGCTGAAAATAGAGCAACTCTTATGATTTCTTTCGTATCAATTACTACATCACAAGTCGAGCCAATTCCTAATAAACTAATATTTCTTACATTATTCTTATTATCTAATCCAATAAATAAAAGATGTTCTCTCAAAGCATTTCTAATTGCCTGAACATCTTTTAAATTAATTACATCAGTTGTACTTTTTAATTTAATTTCTGTGTCAATATTCTTTTGGGGTTTTTCAATAATATTTATATCAAGATTCATATTATTCCTCCACTCTAAACTATTTTAATCTTGCAAATCCATAAAATTGAGGTCCATTCCACCAGCCGTTTGTATATTTTCTTATTCTAACCCCAGATGGGTTCGAACCTGTATCAATAACCCATTCTGCCGTTTCGGAATTTATTGTTAATTCTCCCATATAAATACCAATATGAGTAATACTATCTACACCTTCGGTTGGAAAATTTCCATAAGTATTTTTTAAGAATATTAAATCACCTGCTTTTCGATCAGATGCAGAGATAGGGTAACAATGCCTCATATAAATTCCTTGTGCTCCGGTATTAGGAATAATTTTAATTCCAGTATGCCCCAAAACATGTATAACCCAAGATGAACAGTCATAATAATCCATACATTCATCATATTTCAAATTACTATGATCCATTAAATAGCGAGTTCCTGCATTAATTAAAAATTCATTATAGATAGCTTGTATTTGCTCATCATTTATATTTACACAAGAATAGGCATAAGTAGTTTTAAATTCTTCACTAAATAAATCAAAAAAAGAAGTAGAGCCATATAAAAGTTTTATCTGCTCAACTTCACTTTCAGTAAATGATGTTTGATTTTTATCATATTCAATTTTCTTTTTTTTCTTATATGAATTGATAACCTTAAAATTATTATTACACCAATCTATATAATCATTTAAAGAAGGGTTGTTAACAACTTTTTTTGTTTCTGTAACAGTTTTCTTTTTAGTAGTCTTATTTCCATCTTTGTCTGTTTCCTCAATTTCTTTTTCATAAGTGTAAGAAACATCTTTGATTTGCTCATATAAATTAGCTTTTGCAAATTCATTAAGCAAGTCCTTCTCTGCATTATCAAAAGATAATTCACCATTTAGCATTTGAATTATAGCCATAGAAGCTCTCCAATTAATCATGCCTTTTCCTTCGATAGCTCCTTCAACAATAGTTCCAGAATTATATGCTGCTGTAGTTATTGAATCAAAATCTTTTTGAGTTGAAATCATATATTGTTCATATTTTTTCATTGTATCATCAGACATACTCAATCCAAAAAAGGAACAAAAACATATAATTATAATCATTATAAAAATTGCTGGAGCAATAGAAGGGAGCATACTTAAAATCATCTTAACAAATTGTAATGTGAGTTTTGCTAATACCTTTGTTAATTTTACTAATGAATTAGTAGCTTTTTTCCTTACTTTTTTACTAGCTTTGCTACTTAACTTTTTTATTGGTTTGCTCATAATTTTATTTGTAGAATTCTCAAAACTCTTTATACTGTTTTCAGTTAATCCTGTATTTATTTTTTTCCCTGATTTGATTAATGTATTAGTTGTATTATTTAATATCTTTGCACCTTTTATTGCAGTAGAAATTTTACTAGGTAATTTAGTATCTTCATTCTTTTGTGGAATTTCAACTTTAGAATTGTTTTTATTTGATTTCGTTTGAATTAATTTTATATTCTCTGGAAGTTTGTCGTTATTTTCTAGTTGTGTTTTTATTTTATTACCGGTATGTTTCAAGTTTAAATTGTTTACTAAATTTGTTTGTAATTCAGTATAATCATTAACTTTCGTTTCTATTTTACTAATATTTTCACTTAAATTATTTTTTTCATTATCATTATCCACATTTGTTTCAAGCCTTGTTGATAGTTCTTTTGTTTCTGATAGTTTATCAATTTCATTACTATACCAATTATTTATTTGATTAGCACTATCCAATATTGCATTTATTCCTTTATTATTATAATCAGAATATTTATTTAAAGAATTTGCTATATCCTTATTTTGATTATTTTCACTAGACATAAGAGTCCTCCTTTTATGCGACTTTATTTAGTTGCATAGAAGATGTTTGATTAAGAGAATAAATGTAAGATTCTTTTGAAACTTGATTCCTAAATGCAACCTTATCTGAAGCATATACAATTATCCCTTGTCCTACAGGTGAATCAATAATGTATTTAGATTCTTCTTCACTAATATCAAAGATTTTGCATATAGCAGGTAAATCAAGAGTTTTTTGTTTTAAAATCATAGCAAATTCAGAATTTGATAGTATTTTACATCCGTTTTCATTTTTAATTACATCGGATATATTTTGAGTGATTACAGATGGTATAGCATTTTCCTTTCTTCCAGTTTTGTAAATCCTTGCAATATAGTCAGATGAGTATTGATTTGCCAGTAAAATATGAAATTCATCTATAAAAATCCAAGTATGTTTACCTAAACTCTTATTTCTTTTTAATCTATTCATGATATGCTCTAATACAACAAGATAGCCAGTCGTTTGAATAGAACGAGGTAATTCTGATACATCAAATGAAATGAATCTATTTTTTATTTCTATATTAGTTTTTTTAGCAAATATATCCATTCCACCGAGTTACATACCTTTCAATAATTAATGCCAGATTTTTAGCTTCTTCTTCTGGTTGTCTTAATAATTCTTTATAAAATTTTACAAAGTCTGGAGCATATTTTTCATCAAAATTATGTATTTGATATTCTTGATAAATATTTTTAGTACATCTATCTACAAGAGTTTTTTGTTCTCCTGATAAACCATTACTTGATACAATTGATTCTATAAATGCTAAAGAAAATTCTATTTTGTTATTCAATGCTTCTTCATTATTTTCATACTGTAAATTTGAATCAAACGGATTGATAAAAGTATTAGATGAAGTGCTTATATTTAGTGTTTGTCCTTTGAAAGCATTTATAAGTGGTTGATATTCTCCGTTGAGGATCAATTATGCAAATTTCATCATTTGGATAACGTAATAAAACTTGCTCTATTAGTAATTTAATAGAAAAGGATTTTCCGCGCCCCAGAAGTTGCCAAAATACAACCGGTTGCCATTGAGTAATTTTTTTCGATCGCAAAACACAGGATTTTTGGATACCAGATTAATTCCATAGAAAATAGAATTAGGGTGCATCAGATCTTTGGTATTAAAAGGAACATTAGTAGCAGTAGACTCTGATGTTAATGACCTTTGGATTTGCAAGTTATTCCATCCAAATACAAGAGAATTCTGTAATCCTTCAATCTGTTGCCAATCTAAATTATATAATTCAATGGAATATTCCCCTGCAATATCTCGTACTACTTTTGTAGTTTTTTGAAGTTCTTTTAATGAAGCAGCTTGAATACAAATCAAGATATTATTGGTAAATAATTTTTGTTTTTTCTTTTGTAACGCTTCCCTGAGGTTTTGAGCATCTTTTAAAGCATCTTCTAATTTTTCATCTCTAACAGCATCATAACTATAATTATTTTTATTCGCTTTTTTTATTTTTTCTAGTCTTTCAGTTTTCATTCCAGAGATTTTTTTATTTACTTTTTTAATAACTTTTGCTGGATTAGAGGGAGTTATATTTAAAGTAGTAATTATATTACTGTTTTCTAAAGTGGTTATTCTATTGTAAAAGCGAGGAGTGATAGACTTAGGTAATTTACTTACATATAAAACCCTTATAAATTTTTTATCTCCTATATTTATATAATTTTTTTCTCGTAAGGATACAAAATCTTTAGGGGCAATAACATCATAAACACTAAGTTTATTATCATTCGCATATTGCACAATATTTTTGATTCCTGCATCTTCTAATAAGTCTGTATGAAAAACATTATAAAGGGTAGTTAATCTTTCTTGAATTGTAATTCTTCGTATTTTTGATTTTAATTCTTTGAATTTTTCTTCCATTTTTAACTGATATTGAAAAAAAATGTCTTGAGCTTCCTTTATATTGTCAGCTTTTGTAGTTATCACTATATATCTAGTTTCACTTAATATTTCATCTTTATTTCCTATAGCATTCTCAATGGCAGTATTAAATTCAGATGCAATTTTATACTCATTATCAGATAAGTTTTCAGTGTTATATATAAAGTCCTTCTTATAATTCTCAGTCTTTAATGGTTTACCTGCACATACAACTTGAATATGATCGTTATAATTAAAACTATGTAAGAATTCTACCCATTTCAAAAAAATGCTCTCTTGTTCAGAATAATTTGCTTTAGAAAAAGATATATCTTGATATTCGAAGCATACTGAAAAATGAGAGTCATCTATTTGAATAATTGAATTTGCTTCATTAAATCCACTAAAAAACATTCTCATAATTTGAGAAGTAGTTTTAGGTTTTGCAATCTTATGAGATTTTTTCTTTTTTAATAATTGTACTAAAAAAGATTCCTTTTTTTCCTTTTTATCTTTCTTCAATTAAATTCCTCCTTCTAATAGTTTAGGAATAAAGTAAAATTTGCCTTCAATCAAACTTCTAAACATACCATTACATGTTCTTTCGCCAGATAGAGGTTGATTTTTTAGTTTTCTTTTAAATATTGAATAAAAAACAACATTTGTTTCAAAAATTGGATGCTTGTTACTAAAAACTTGCATCCATTTCGCATTATAATTATTTAGATAATAATTTAATAAATCTCTTTCACTTTTAGTTAAGTTATTCATAAATTAATCACTTTCCAAGTAATTTTAAAAGTGCATCTTGTTGTTCTTTCGATAATTGAGATAACTTTTTTGTTAGTTCATCTGTATTATCTTTTTTAGTTTCTTTTAAAATTTCTTTATTTTTTATTTTTTTCTTTGTAGTTCCAAATTTTTTTTCAGCCTTTTTCAATAATATTTCTTGCTTTTTAAATTTTTTTAATTCTTTTAATTCGGATTTACTAACACTTTTTGTTTTCTTAACTTCTTTTCTATGCTTCTTTTGATGTAGTAATTCATATTCTGCATCTGGAATATATTTTATTGGTTTAGCAAATAGGGTATAGTGTCTAAACCAATAAGGTAGTATTTTTTCTGCTGGTAATTCATGTATCTTTACAAAACCTATAAAACCTAAAAAAGCAGCTATAGCAATTACTATATAACTTGTGATTTCTTCACCAATTTTTTCTTTTAAAATAAGATATGTAGGAATCACTATTATTGCAATTAAGATAGAAAAGGCCCATTGCCTAAAGTTAAAAAAGTATATTTTTTCTTTATAATCATTGATTTCATCAAAAACAGTAATTTCTATATTATCCATATATTAATGACCTCCTACTAATTTTTCAGCAAATTGACTTGCATACTGTATTGTAGCAAGATATATTCCATTCAAAAACAGCATTGCAACAATCGTGGATATAGCATTGGTTGAAGCAACTGTTGAACTTAAACCGGCCAATCCAATTGAATATATATTAGTTGCTAAATAAATAATTATTGCTTCTATTCCAACAGATGCACTATATAACAAATATTGGAGTGCTTTTCCTCGTCCATCATCATCAACAGCAAGAGCAAGGGGGATAGGGGAGAAAGCAAAACAAAAAATAAGTTTTACTACTCTTAAAAATATTTGTGTTAAAATCTGAACTATTGTGGTAGAAAACGGTATAAATAGTATTAAGTATAGTCCATAAGTCATAATACTGTCGACAAATTTGCTTGGAGCTGCATTTATTAACGCGTCAGCAATATTTATGCTTGAATTATTGTTACTTAATACACTTGTAATTCGTATAAACATATCATTTACAACATTCATAATACTTGATAGAAAGGTATATCCGTTCTGAATCAAGTATTTCAATATTAGAAAAAGCACAAAAGACATTGCAATTCTTTCCCATGATATTTTCTCTACTTCCATAGATCTTCTTATTAAGTTAATCATAAAGAAAAGAATTAAAATACTTAAAGCAATTGGAATAATACAATCATTAACAGTTTTCCCGAATACTCCAAATATTAATGCCTTGAACATTAGAGAAATTTGTTAAATTTTGTACTGAACCTATTAAATTCGAACTATCAAATTCAATTCCAAAAGCTGTAAACTTGAAACTATATAGAGTTCTAATTATTGAATCCACTATATTTCCTCCTATAATCCAAATAAGTTTTTAGATTGTGAAATAGCAACTAACATGAAACCTGCCATTAAAGTCATTAATCCTCGTGATTTTCCCTCTGCATCCTCACGTTGCCAAGCAAGAGAAAACATTACGCCACCAACTAGTGCTACGACTCCTCCGGATCTTCGTCAACCAGTCACAGGCAAAATTTATAAATGAATCAATAGATTCTGTTCCTGATGCTGCATAAACTTTATTTTGAGCAATAATAAAAGAGGTTGTTAAACCTCCTAATAAAATACTTGTTTTTTTTTTGAAATTTCTTAATAACTTTTTCATAATTAACCTCCTAATTAAATACAATGAGGGTACTCCCCCCCTTTTAATATTTAATTAGAAAGTTTGAGGAGTCCTCAAAGATCTATTAAATTTTTAAATCCTCGAAATGGATTACACCAGATCGCAAAAGTTCTTTTAATTCATTTTTATCAACCTCCTCAATTTTTAAATTATCTATTGGTTCTGCAAAGTAAAGTCCAGAATCAGAAAGTAATTTATAATTAGAGTTTTCCAAGTATTTAAGTTCTAATTTATGATTGTATAATTTCTTGCTATTGTTAGACCAAGGTTCATACAATTCTAAGTAATTTGGATGTTCTTTTAGGTTATACAATTTTGAATAAAATGCACCTACAGTTGAGATAATTAAAATACAACTCCCCTTTGGCATTTTTGACAATTCATCTATTGTTGCTAACTCTCTACCTATGACATCCCAATTAGTGTTACTTGACTTTTCTTTCCCAATAGTTCTTCCTGTAGCTTTTTTATACCAGGTTTTTTTGCCGAGTAATGTTGTGATATATTCTAATGTTTCTTTACTATTGCTACCTAAAAATAAAATGGAATCGCAACAATCTAAAACGGATTCCCAATTTTCTTTATATTTCTGTTTCAATTGACTTAATGATTGCAAACCTACTGTAATTCCTACGTTTAGGCCTCGAAGATATGCTAATTCTTCAACAAAACGTGGAATTTCTCCCAATTGAGACCATTCATCCATATAAATTTCTAGTGTACTTGCAAGGCTTCCACCACATAGTTTTGCGTTTTCATCAATCATTGCGAAAATTTGTGTATAAAAGATGCTGGCTAAAAAATTAAAAGTGGAATCAGATGGTTTAGTAATAATAAAATAAGCAATCTTACCATTTCCAATATTTTTACCAGTTTTATTTCTAATTTCTTTCAACAAATGGGAGTTGTCATCCATAGGCATACCGATTCTAGATAATTCCATATCATCCGTATCAGTTAAATTTGCGATTTCTTTAATATTAAATGCAGCTAGTCTTGCAGTAGCAACCATAATAATTGTTGACATCATTTTAGGTGCAGATGCTGCAACCTTAAAATGCTTATATTGTTTTACACCAATAGCATCTGGTTCGTTCTTTGCCCATTCATCAAATAATCTATCCAAAGCTGAAACACCTGTATTATCTGGACTACTTAAACGAATTAACTTCAAGATAGTTGTAAAGTTTTGATGCCTTTTATCATAATGCCTTAAAGTATAGTAAAATAGAGCTTGTAGATAAAGCATTTCAGCTTTGTTCCAGAAGGGATCTCCTGATGTATTATCAATAGTTTCAACTTTAGTATTTAACATCAAAGTATTTATTAAGGTCATTACATCATCTTCTTGAATTACATGAGAATCTATATCTTTATGCAAAACATCATCAAAATTCTTTATTTCTTTAATATACATTAAAGGATTATAATGATTAGAATTAGATTTCTCATCTAGATTTAATACTTTAATCGTATATCCCTTATTTTTTAGAGAATGTCCACAATCTCGTAAAAGTTCGCCTTTAGGATCTGTAACAATAATACTTCCATTGGCACTTAATATGTTAGGTTTGAAGTAATATCTTGATTTTCCGAGTACCAGGACGACCAAGTAAAACTACATGTCTATTCATTCCACTTATCTTCATGTTTTTAGATATTAGCTCTGTCTGAGTTAAAATCATATTGTTTTCAAATATTTTATCTCGCTTATTCTTTATATCTTTTGGAGAACACCATTCAGCAGAACCATAGCTGTTTTCTTGAATATTCTTTTTATTTTGCATACGATATGTTTCATATACCATAAAACAAAAAAAGACCACTCCAACTGATATTGCTAGGTTTTTACCTGACAACATCAGCGGAGTGGATATTTTATACAGATTATTTAGAGATATTGTTAATATTTCTAAACTCCAAATACCATTGTTTTGCTCAACAAGCGTGGTAACTCTTAACATATAATAGAAAATGATTAGTAAAATTATGACTATTATAGTAGATGATGATTTTTTAGTTTTTTTTATCAGCATATAAATCACCTGCCTTAATAGTCTAAACTAATATTTTCTTCTTTTATTGATTCTGATATTATTTTTATATTATTATCTTTGAGGATTTTATCTTTAGAATAAGCATCCCAAGTCCAATAACCAGCGCCAATCTTATAACATTTAATAGAATTTGTATCATTTAATTTTATATATTCTGATTCAAAATAATCAGTTTCTATTATTTTGTTATTTTCAATGATATGTGCTATGTATCTATCATTATCACTATCATAATTCATCGTATATGTTATTCCATCACAAACATTTTTGACTATTTCATCTGCAATTTCTTTTGTAAAATAGGGCATAGCCCAACCATTCCAGTTAGTTCCATAATGATAACCTTCATAAAATCTATAATCACCATCTATACTAAAATATGCTTTTTTTATATGATTCAATATTATTCACCTGCCTTTTCAATTTCATTATCAAAATCTACATTGATTTCTTTAAGATTTTCAGAAAGAATAGGGGAGGTATTTGCATCCTTTTCCAGTTCCTCAAATATATGTAAATTTTCTAAATCTTCATTAACTACATCTCTTTTTTTTTCTTTCTCTGCTAAATCCTTTAAATCATCTTTAAGAACTGTCCAAACACAATTATTTTCTTCTCTTTTCATAATGTAATTTTTTCCACTAAGAATCTGATATGTTTGTAGCTCCTGAGTTCCAGTTTTAGTAGTAAAGGAAACTAACTCATCTTGTGATTTAATATCCCATTGAAGATTTTTGTTATTATTACCGTACACATGTATTTGACCTATATTATTAAAACCTAATTCACTATATCTTTCTAAATGTTTGTTTTCAAAATATATTTCAACGGTTTGAGTATTATCATCATTATATATTGTTTTTACAGCATAGGGAATATCTGCAACTTCCAAATCATCTTGCATATTTAAAAATGACTTAAAACTAATTTCATGAACACAATAATCTTTTGTAAAAGTTGATATTTCTACATTGCCTAATTCATGTAATTTGAATTTATCTGATAAGTCCTTTAGTTGTTGAGAATTAAGATTAATTCCATCTTTACGAATTTGCTCAATTGCAGCTTGTGTTTCTTTGTTAAATAATTTCTTTGAAATTCCTGTTCTAAGCTCTATTATATCAGCAATCCTATCAGCAAAATATCCAACTTTAGACTTATTGAAATAAATATTATAACGTTTTTCTTTATGATGCTTTACTTGTTCTCTTTGTTTATCTTTATTAGTTTTAATTATCTTGTTAATATGCAAAACTTTCGATATTTTGGGATATTTTTCTTTGAAGTTACTAAGTTGTTTTATCCTTCTAGTATATTTTGTTAATCTTCTTTGTTGATACATAGATTTTTTCTTGCCAAATTCATTATTTGCTGTAGATAGGTTTCGTTCTGTTGCTACAACTTTTATACCATCTTTTTGACAGTTCTCCATAACTTTTATTGTTTCTTCATAAGATAAATTTGTTAATTTATCTAGTTGCTTTGTCGGCCCATCTAGTTGAACAGCTCTAATTCCCTCTACAAAATAGTGATAACTAAATATAGTTAGCGGTTTTAATAAATATTTGAATGTATCTTTAATTCCAACTTTACTTGCTCTAACAGTATTTTCATATACTTGTGTAGCATCACTTTTATTAGTAGCTTGCATTATACCATCACCTCTTTTTCCATTTTTACTTTATACATATTCATATATTTGTTGTAAAAATCATCAATAGTTAATTGTGAAAGCCATTTCTTAACATGATTTTCAGTATCTAACAAATATTCACTCATATTTGCTTGTGAATGTCTTTGTGTTAATAATTGCATTTCATTATTGGTTTTATTGTATAGTTGTTTTGGAATATATATTGCTTTACCATTTTCAGTAGGTAAATACATTCCTCTTGTTGTTTCTTTTTCTTTACCCGTTAGCTTGATAAGAATAGACATTGGATTATTACTTTTGGATTCCTCTTTAACTATTTCCTTATCAGTTGAAACTTCTTTCTTTTCTTCATTATTAACTTTTTCATTAGACTTAATATTGTCAGTAGTTAACTCTAATATATTTTTAATATTATTAAAAACTAATAAAGATTTATATTTGTCATTATTAACAAATTGCCTAGACATTACAGACTTCATTTCTTCGCTGTATGCTAAAGCATATCGTATAGCTTCCATAAAACCTTCATTTTTAAAGCGTGAAACTGATTGTTCTTTAAATGCTTCCTTATAACTTTTAGGAAAAAGTTTTTCAAATTGGGAATTGCTATTTGCAATGAATAATTCTTCAAATTCATCTCTATTATTTTCTATATATGCTTTTATAGAATCATCAAAACTTTCATTATACTGTTTAATAACTAATTCTTTTTGTTTATTATTTAGTATAATACTAACTATATTTCCATTAGAGTCAAAAGACTTTACATTATTTAATAAATTTTCAAATATAAGAGTTTTATCATTTTTAAAACTAATATAATTATCACTCTTAAATATATAGTTATTAATATAGTTTCCAATATTTATTGTTACTTCATTATCCTTTAAAAATTCCGAACTATCAATTGATTCCAATAGTTCATTTTTAGTAATTTTTCCCAATTCGACATAATTTAACAGAATATTGTCATTATTTTTTTTAGCATAGTTTTTTATTAAGCCAATAATGTAATAGTAGAAGAACAAATCTTTATATCTGTTTACTCTATTACTTTGGATCTCTATTTTTTGTGGATTAATAATGTTCTCTATTTCATCATTGGAATAATTAGAATTTTTGGATACATATTCTTTAAAATGTAAAATGTCTTTGCTATTTGCTATTAAGCCATCATTCCACATTTGTTTATGGATTTTATAGATGTTTTCAACAGATAATTCATTATTCTGAGTATATTTATATTTCATCAGAAAGTTAAAAGCAGATATTCTAGTTTGATATATTTTTTCTTTAGGTATTTTAGCCATTTGTAAATCACCAAAGTCTTTATAATTACCTAGTTGGGATATATCTAAGACATTTACATCTAATTTTTCTTTTAGCAGCTCTGGAATTATTCTAATCATAGCGTTTTTTCCAGCTTCATCATTATCTAAACATAGAGTTATTTCACAATTCAATTTTTTTACCATTTTAATATGTTCCTTTGAAATCGCTGTTCCCATTATTCCAACAACATTATCAAATTTTAGTTCTTTTGAACTAATCACATCCATATAACCTTCTACAATTATTATTTCATTGTTTCTAGCATAAAATTTAGCTTTATGAAAATTAAATAATAAATTGCTCTTATCAAACAATTTTGTTTCTTTTGTGTTTAAATATTTAGGTTTTGTGATATTATCAAGAGCTCTAGCACCAAAGCCTACAGTATTACCATTTGCATCAAAAATAGGTATTGTTATTCTGTTATTAAATACATCTACATAGTTATTTTTTGTATCTTTTATTAAACCTACATCAATTAAATCACTTAAATTATATTTTTTTAGAAGTTCATTACTTACTAAATTAAAAGATGGGTTAAATCCTATATGAAAACTCTTAATAGTTTCTAAAGATAAGTTTCTATTTTTAAGATATTCTAGAGCATTTTTACACTCTATATTATTAGCTATAATATTAGATTCTGATATATCTATAGCATCCTTTAAAATATTATTTAACTTTTGTTTTTCTAATTGTTCCTTTGATAATCTTTCCTTTGCATTATTTTGTGGAATTGTAATATTCAAGCCTTGAATATCTATAGCCTTTTGCATTGCTTGTTGAATATTGATAGGATTGTGATTAATCTCGTTTTCATATTTTTGAATAAATGATATTGCATTGCCACCAGCACCACATGAAAAACATTTGGCAATATTTTTGTTTGGATGAATATTCATAGATGGGTGAGAATCTGAATGAAAAGGACATAGGCATTTATTATTATGTATTTTTAAATTATAATGTTCTAAAATGTTTTGAATATTAGAAGCATTTAATATTTCATCATATATATCACTCATATATCAATATCCTCCTTTTGAGGATTTTCTTTATTTAATATAAAATAATCCATTTGTCTTTCTAAGTCCTTTTCATCAAAGGTACGAATAATGGATGGGAATGGGATATTCAAATTTTCATCTTCCTTTGCAGTATATGATTGTTCTTCAATATCTTCTAAGTTTTCTCCAATGATGGTTAATCTATAAGATATTTCTTCATTTGAAATACTATAAAGAGCATCTGATAAAGTATCAACAACCTTCCCTCTAACATCGTCCCAACCTAAATATAATAAAATGCCATAAGTTTTATTTATATCAGCATCTTCAATAATTTCTTCTATTTCAGAATCTTCTTGAATTAATTTTCCTAAAGAAGATTTTTTTATTATTAGTCGTATATCTGATCTGTATCCCATAATGCTCCTCCTTCACAAAATTCTTGTATTTGTTTTTCTATGATAGAGTCATTATTATTACTAACAATAATAATTAAACATTCACAGTTTATAGAGTTAAAGATAGAAGTTATTACTTTTACTTTTTTTCTTAATTCATTAATTAACCAATATACTTCTTTAACACTACAGTTATTTTTGGTTTTAAATTTCATATATTTCATAACATTTAATTGCTTTAATGATTTTTTGGATTCTAAAAGAACTTCTCTTGTAATTATAGTTTCACTATTCATTTTTTCAAAATAAATATCATCTCCTAATAAGTAATAGGAGTTTTCCGGATCTTGAGAAAGCAATAAATGTCTTAAATCTTCATAACTATAAATAATATTAATTTCTATAAAAATCACCTCTCAATAAAAATAAACAAAGTGGGGAAGAATCCCCCCACTTAAATTTATCTATTTTTCTTCTTTCTTAGTAATATTATGCCAACAGTTATGCAAGATAAAGAAACTATTGATAATCCAACTAAAAGAGCATAATTTGTTTCATTACCAGTTTGGACAATTGGAAGTAGTGAATTATAATAAACAAAACTATATGTTGAATCAACATTTTCTAGAGATACACCATCTGCAAACACGCCATCTTGATTTATCTCAATTTTTACAACTTGACTAGATAATTCGTAACCCAAAGGAGCTCTTTGCTCTTTTATATAGAATACGCCATAACGTAGATTATCAAAAAGAGCCGAACCTTCAAACTCGTTTGCACCAGCTTCTTTAATAAGTTTAGTACATTCCGGATCTTCAAATAATCCAAAAACAAATTTATTTGATTTTATATGTTCTCCTGTTGCTTTATCTATTTTTTCGACTTTTACAGAGCATAAAATTGGTTGATTTTTTAATTCAATAATTTGTGTTTCTTTATCTGTGGTTACTGTAAAGGTAATATTTTCAGCTATGTTGTATCCTAGTGCTGATTTTTTTTCAATTAGAGTATAGGTTTTATTTTCTTCTAATCCTTTAACAATATGTGCTTCTTTAGTAGAAATCCAAGAATCAATAACTTTTCCATCAGCATCGACAACTTCTAGTTCGCAGTCAGTAACTGCATCACCAGTTAATGAATCAATTTTTAATACTTTTAAAATCTTATCAATCATTATAACCTTTTGAGTTTCCTTATCTGTAGTTACAGTAAAGTTAATGTTAGATGCCTTCACATAGCCATCAGCTGGTAGTTCTTCTATCAGCGTGTATGTTTTACCTTCTTCTAAATTCTTGATTTTATGAGGTTCTTTTTCAGAAATCCATTCATCAATAATTTCATTGTTTTCATCTAATACTTTCATATTAGCACCAATTATTTCATTACCAGAAACATCAACTTTAGACATTTCCACAATTTTATCAACCATTACAATTTTTTGAGTTTCCTTATCTGTTGTAACAGTAAATTCAATATTAGATGCCTTCACATAGCCATCAGCTGGTAATTCTTCTATTAGTGTGTATGTTTTGCCTTCTTCTAAATTCTTAATTTTGTGAGGTTCTTTTTCAGAAATCCATTCATCAACAATCTCATTGTTTTCATCTAATACTTTCATATTAGCACCAATTATTTCATTACCAGAGATGTCAACTTTAGACATTTCTATAATTTTGTCTATCATCTTAACTTCTTGAATTTCATTTGTATTTGTTATTTTAAAGAAAATATCTGTAGCTTTTGCAAAACCTAAAGGAGATAAATCTTCATGTAAAATATATTGTTTATCAACTTCTAGCCCTTCTATGATATGTTGTTTTTCAGTTGAAACCCAACTATCTATTATGTTTTCATTTTCATCAAGAATAGATAAATGTGCATTTGGTAATTCTTTATCTCCTGTTATATCTTGTTTTGAAAATTGTGTTATTGTTGTTTCATTTGAAATATCAAGCGTTGCTATATAAATCTTTGTAGTTGTATCTTTTTGTTCAAATTTTACTTCATGTACTGTAGTATCTAATACTACCCCTTTTGCAGTTGCACATTCAAATATTTCATACACCCCAAGTGGTAAATCTTCAATTTTTAAACTTGCATCTTTTTGTAAATTATATTTTCCTATAGATGTACCTGCACTATATATAACGCTTCCATCAGCCATATCAATAATATCTGTTTTTGCTTTTAGCTCAAATTGAATTTGAGTAAAATCAATATCATTTAACAAAGAAGTATCTACATCTTGTCTTAAATTTATTTTTTTATTTATTACTATTTTAGCTGTTGGTTGTTCATTTTCTATTATAACTTCTTTTATATAGTCGCCTGTTTCATCCTTTTCATAAGTACGAATATTCTCAATTTCAAATTTTACAGGTTCTGTTAAATCCAAGAATCCTTTTGCAATAGAATTTTCATAAACTTCATAATGTCCAACTGGTAAAGTAAGAGGAGTAACAACTGTAGCCTTGTCATTATCTTCTGAAAAATATGAATTGTCTGGAATAATTACATTATCAGCATTTGTAGTAAAACTAGAATATACTTTTGTTCCAACTTTTTGAGTTATTGTTTGACCTTTAGAGTATATTAATTTTTTTGTTCCTCTATCATATATATTTTCAGCAGCTTTTATAACGAAACTTGTACCATTTAAAGAAACTAATTTCCCAGTATTTTTGTCTTTTTTTATTAATTTAATATATGACTCCATTTGTTCATTGTTTATAAAGATATTTTTTACTTTTTGAGCAATTTCCTCAATTTCAGATGTATCTTTATTTACTGTAAATGAAAAATCTGTAGCCGTGATGAAGTCATTTGGAGTATATGTTTCTTTTCCCCAAAAAGTCCCATAAGGTAAAAGTTTAGTATAAGCATTTCCATTTTCATCTGTTTTAACTATATCATAAGTTTTAGCAATTTTCTGTGCTTCTGCAACTCTAGTAGGATTAACTGAAACTGTATTTCCATTTTCATCTAAACCATTCCAAATTTCTGCATAAGTGTATCCTTTTGCTAAAGCTCTTTCCACATCACTATATAGTTTAATCGTAAATTCTGCATCTTTTAATCCCTTAACCTCACCAGATAATTCTTTTATACCTGCCTTGAATATATGAATTTGTTGACTTTTTATATCTTCTTTACTTATTATGCTTTCAGTTATAATCTTGGTGTATTGATCTTTATATTTCAAATCTATTACATATTCTTTAGTATCAAGTAGATAACCCTCAGAACTCTCCAATTCCTTTAAAATGTATTTACCTAAAGGAAGGTTGGTTATATCTTCCGTTTTTCCTTGATTATCAATAATTCTGGTTGCAACTAAATCACCTTTTGAATATTTTTTAGTTGTTCTTGCCTTATTATATATATCTTCATTAGCAAATAATCCATATTTTGCACCGTTAAATGTTGCATCACCTTGAGGAATATTACCTGTTTGACTATCTTCCTTGATTAAGGAAATTGTAGCTGTTGGTTCTGAATTCTTTAAAGAATCATATTTATATACAATGCTTTTTAATTGACCTTCATATTCTAAAGTAAAAGAATATTCTTTTGAATCAATTAAATATCCTTCTGTAGCTGAACTCTCTTGATAATAATACTTGCCTAATTTTAAGCCTTCAACTTTAATTCTTCCATTTGAATCAGTATAAAATGTTTTATCATATCCGTTGTTATTCCAAAGTCTAAATGCTGCACCTTCAATAAATGCTGTTTCATCATTGTTTAATTTAGTTAATTCCCAAGTACCAGTAACTTCTTTATTAACAATAACTTGTTTTGCAGTTTCATTTGCCTTAACTTCAACAGAATAAGACTTTGTATCAAGTACATAAGAGTAGGGAGCTTTTTTCTCTTTTACAGTATATGTACCAACTTTTAGATTTTCTAATTTAATTCTTCCGTTAGTAATTGTAACTTCTTTACTATATCCAGAAGGACCATCTACTTGATATATTGCACCATCAATTAAATTACCTTCTTCATTTAATTTGCTTAATTCTAGACTACCTAGCTTTTCAATAGTTATTTTCAAAGCCATTGTAACGGGGTCGTTATAATTCAAAGCATACAACTGATCTTGCACACCTTTTTTGAATGTTATATATACAGATGTATCATTATCTTCTGTACCATCCTTGTAAAGTCCCCAATCTAAAGCATCAGAATCATCAAAAGCAAATTTGTTAAGTGTGCAATTTTGATTAACTGTAATTTCTAATGTGTTTTCACCTTGAGTATGTTTGAATCTAATTCCATCAACAGTTTTATCAATGCTCTTATAGTCTTTTAAAACTTTATTCTTATCTTTAAGTATCGTTGTTTGACCAAATAATACTTTCTGAGTAGTAGAGTCAAAACTAGGCACTTTTTCCATTTTACTAATCTTTTCATCAATTTCTTTTTTAAACTCAACATATTGTTTTTGTATATCTGAATCTACAAAAGTCGCATCAGATTGTTTCATACTTTCCCAAATATATTGTTGTGTAAAAACATAGTCAAGTAATTTTTCTCTATTACTTTCTGACATTATCCCACCATTCATAGCCCAATCGCCATATTTGTCATACCAACCAAAGTACGCTACTTTACATGCTAGTTTTAAAGTGGCACTTTCTGGTTTTGAATGTGTCGCTTCCTCAATAGTTCCAGTTGGAGAATTAACAAAATGTTCTCCGACAGAATGTAGTTATCTTTTCGCCTGTAGTATAGTTTACCAATCTACGTAGTAACATACCCACATTGTTTTTATTTTCAGTAGTAAAAATTCTTGAATCCCACTGACCAGCAACCCATTTTCCACCACCACTTGGAGTTATAGCATATATAATTGGTTGAATTGTCATAAATATAGTTATTGTTATAAATAGTAATGCTAATATTTTTTTCTTCAAATTAAAATTTAATATTTTTTTCATGATTCCTCCTCAATAAAAAAAGAACAAGTTTTCTTGCTCTTTTTAATAAAATATTACTCTCATACCTAAATAAATTCCATCATCATCTTTAATTGGTCTACATTCACCAGCAAACCCACTTGAATTAAGATATTCGTATGCTGCTTGAGATACATTATTCATATTGTAACCATCTGTAAATAAGAAATCTTTATTCGGTGGTTTATTCTTTTGATTTGTATTTTTTTTTGAATTTGATGAACTTTTATTATTAGAATTATTGTTTTTATCATTAGTTTTTTTCTCACTCTCTTTTGTATTTTGTATTTCTTTTGTTTTAGGTATTTCTTTTGTGGTTTCAACTAATTCATTAGAAATAACTTCTTCTATTATATTGTTTATTTCTAAAGAATTAGGTTCTTCTTCAATCGTATTAGTAGGTATAGTTTTATCTTCACTATTAGAAGATGTATAATAGATTTTACTTTTAAAAAATATACATCCTATCGCCAATAAGAGGAGAAGTATTAGGAATATCATTATTTTTTTTCTTCTAATATATCTTTTATACCTTTTTATTAATTCTTGACTTTGTTCATCCATTTGTACCACCGTTTATTAAATTGTTAAATTTTTTTTCTAGATTTTCATACGATTTTTGTAGGGAGTAATACTTTTTTAACTCATTGTCTAAGTCATTTATTTCTGTTTGAATTTTTCCCAATTGTTCTAATTTAGATTGTTTAGCTTTTTCTAATTTTTTTATTTGTGATAATACACCTTTATTCATTTTTAGCCTCCATAATAAAAAAGCCAAGATAACTTGACTTTTCTTTATTCTTCCGATTTTCTATAATGATAATTAATTGTATATTTGCCACAGTACATACAATCCCAAGTATCATATCCACAAGGAGATTTAGCTTTAAACTCATCATCAGACATTTCATCATTTTTCCATTTGTCGCCATATTCTTTTATTATAGTCTTATATTCATTAATAGCATCTTGTTTAGAATTGTACCATTTCCCAGAATTACCAACCTCTGGATAATGTTTACATTCTTTTGATTCAGTAACTTTTGGTTTCTCTGGTTCTACTTTAGGTTTTGTAACCTCTGTACTTTTTTTATCATTAGAAGATGGTTCATCATCTTTTGTAGATTGCTTTTTAGAATTAGTTGTTGATTCAGTTTTTGAAGTAGTTTGCTTTTTAGTATCATCTTTTTTTGAAGATAATACATCATTAGAAGATTTGTTATCTTCATTGTTAGTATCACTTTTAGAAGTAGTATCTTCTTTTGCTTTCATAGTGTCATTGATAATATTATTACTATTTGAATTATCCATAATAGTTGTATTATTAGAATTTTCATTTTGAGTTTCAGTATTTATTATATTATTGTCTAAAGTTGAGTTAAATTCTACATTTTTTCTATTTGGTGTTTTATTTCTATAAGAAACTCTTGCTAAAAATAATGTAGGAAATAGTAATAATATAGTAACTATTATTATTATAATTAAAAGGTATTTTTTCATCTAATATCACCTCTTATAATAATAATAGCGTATTTTCCACAATTTGTCAGCTCTTTTTTTTTAATCTCTAACTTATAGGGGAGAGTGAAGCAATAATGTAGTACCTTTGATCAGTTGGACTGGTTCTTGTATTTAGATATGAGCAAGTTGATAGCTTTATTATTTTATTAATGTTTTTTACTTTGTTTATACTTTGTTTACTTGATTTTTCATAATACTGTATTCTTTCATTAAAGTTAAGATTTTTAATATTCTTATTCTCATCATTAACAGAAGTAGAATAAACACTAAATATTGTTCCTTCATAATTTCCATTTGGTGTATATATTTTTATTAAATTATGAGAATCTAAAAAATCTTTTTTTAAATATTTTCCAAGTTCTGAAAACATGGTATTATTTTTCATATTATGACCATAAATAATAGTTTCGTTTTCAATAAATGGATTAATATTACTTGTAAATATAGAACCACTAGAACTATATTGTTTATTATAGTCATGTTTTAAGTAATATAAGTTATAAACATCTTTTAATATGGGATAATTTATATTAGTATCTGGTATTTCAATCCAAGCAACAATATCATCGTTTATTGCTCTTAATTTTTGCCAATCAATAGTAGTTGTGGAAATTTCTTTATTAGTATCAATTTTAATAACCTCTTGAACTAATTGTTCTGTAATAATCTTATTATTTTTATAATCAAGGTAGTGTTTTATTAAAATAGAAGTCGATATAATAAATAAAATACAACATACAAAAAGAAGAACTACTATAATTACTTTTTTAAATTTCATAGCTTTTCTCCATATCTTCATTTGTTTTTTCTAATTCCTCATAAATTTCATCTTCTTCAATCCAAATAGCTATACTATCTTCAAAAGCACGATTGTTTAAATAACCTTCAAAAGATGTTTCACTTTCATCTATCGTATAGTTATCTAAGTCTAAATCATATCTTTTGGCGGATTCAACTAAATCTTTATAATATTCTAATGCTAAGTCCTTATTGATAAAAATTGCACTATTTACAGTACACTTGCACTCATCATAGCACAAGATTCTTGAGATTACTTTATATATTTTGGTACTCACAAACTATTTCACCTCCCTTAAAATATTTTTCTTTAAACAAAGCAAAAAGATATAATGCAGTATATTTGCTCTTATATCTTTTTGTTTATATTTATCAATTTTTAATATTTCCTCAATTTCTGTATCACTTAATTTTTTTATGTATTTTAAGCATATAAATTTATATTTCAAAGAATCGGTTTCTTTGTATTCCTTTAAAACTTCTTGAATTAATTTTTTCCATAAGTTTAATTTTTTTATAATACATTCATTGTTAATTTTGTTTACAACTTGATTTTCTAAACTATTTCCTCTATTGAGTTTTGTTCTTATCCATAGACCATAATTAAAATGATTATAGTCAAGATCGGAGTTTTGTGTATTTAATTTATTTATTCTATCTGAAATTTCTTTATAATTATATAAGTAGTATTCTATCTTTGGAAATGCAGAATTATACATATACTTTAATCCTTTTTGTCTAATGCTAAATAAGAGTCAATTAGATTTCCTAAAATTTCTTCTATATTATTAAATATTATCACATTAACATCTTCACCTTCGTCAAAAGCCAAGAAATATCTATTTTCATATTTATAAAATACACAAAATGAATCTTTATATATAAACTTTTTAATAACTTGTATTGCATCATTATTACAATTAGACTTATCATTTATATCTAATATCAGTTCCTTTAATTCTTCTGATGTTAGCTCTAAAATATCATCAATTTCAATATCCCTGCATTTTAGTATTTCTAACAATCTTCTTATAATTTCTTGACCATCCAAATCAGTTATATATGAACAATCAATCGCAATATTTAAAATTTTTTCTTCATCAGCAATAGTATAAATATCAATAGTTTCAGCTTCATTTAATTGGTTTTCCAATTCGTGGAATAAATACATTGGATATAATAAATCCTTATTTTCATCATCTAATTCATAATATTTTTTTATAATTTCTCGCATAATCAATCCTCCTAATTTTTATTTGCATATAAATTATCAAAAAAACCAGGGGGGTATTCCCTCTGATTAAAATTTGTTTTTTGAAGTTTCAAGTTATTATCTATTCGGTTTTTGGAATCCTTCTTTTCGAGTTCTCTTATTCTTTCAGTAACCCAATAGAGTATAGCTGCATAGTCATTATCATAAGACTTACCATGAGCTTGTTTGTATAAACTTAATTGTTCAATTAATTGCATTGCCAATTCATTACCATAGCAATTAATTAGATCTTGATATTCACCTTTAGTCATTGTAACTAATTTTGCATATTCAATTTTTTCTTCTGTTTCTGTTTGATTGTGAGTGTGTTCTTTATTATTATTTATATTATTAATTATATTATTATTATTTATGAGCACCATATTTTCATCTTGTACTGTATCAGATGTTGGTATTGTTGATAACGAGGTTTCTTCCTTGTTCATTACCTCGTTACCGACTGGAAGTTTAGCCATTTTCAAGCATTCTATAATTTTATTTTCATTTAATTTATAATATTTCTTACAAGGAATACCCATCTTTTTTGAAAATACAATTTGTCTTTCCTCTAGATTCTTAAATGCTATCTTTTGAAAGTGAGCATTTATTCCTGTATTCTTTTCTATGTTTTCTCTAGTGGAATAAAAATAACCGTCATCTTCCAATCTATTATTATTTTCCCAATAGCAGTATTCAGAACACAATTCTCCTAAGATAACAGCTTCATGTAGTCCTAACATTTTTATTAAGTCTTTATTTACTATTATATATTTGCTACTTGATAATAAACTTGCTAATATCACATTTTATCACCATCCTTTCCAATTAAAATCATTGCATATAAAAAAAGACTCATGTTAGCTCCTAACACAAGACCTATTATTAAACCAAACCAAAACAATTTTATCACCACCCTTAATAATTTTAAGGACAAAAAAAGAGGGTAGAGATTTTTCTCTATCCTACTATATACTTTATATTCATTTTTCTAAACCACTTGATTCTCTAACTTTTTTATACCCTTATATACCCTTGTCTATTTTTAAGTGTTACCCTTGTTTTTTACCCTTGTTTTGTAAGAAAAGGTTAATTTTAAATTCCTTTAAATTCTTTTTTTTACTTTTAAATTACTCTTAATTCTTTTTTGGAAATATGCTAGATATATAGGATTTCTCCTGTTGACTCATAAAACTATTGATATTTGAACAAAAAATTTTCTTTCGTCCGGGATGGAGTAACAGTTTTATGAGCCCAACGAGCTGCCAACTGCTCCACCCCGCGATATTTTTACTTACTAACTAAGTATACCCCTATTATCCCCTTTTGTCAATACCTATGAAAAAATTTATCTTTGTTTATTTTTTTATATTTCTATTTTTTCCTTTATTTCTTCATATTTGGATTCTCCTATACCTTTAACATTTTTTATATCTTCTATATTTTTGAATTCCCCGTTTTCCTCCCTATATTTAATTATTTTTTTTGCAGTTGATGTTCCTATTCCTGGCAACTTTTGTAAATCTTTTTCGTTTGCGAGATTTATATTAATTTTTTCTTTATCATCACTATCACCGATGTTTGTTGTAATATATTCTACATTTTTATCTTCAATATTTGGAATATATATCTTCATACCATCTTTTAAGACATAAGCTAAATTAATTTGAGTTAAATTTGCTTTTGAAGTTGCTCCTCCCGCTGTTTTTATTGCATCTATAATCCTTTTTCCTTCTTCCAGCTCTATAACTCCTGGTTTATTTACTTCACCTGTAATATGAACAACAATTGTTTTTTTCTCTTCTACTATTTTATTCTCTTGCTCTCCAAAATATTCCTCATAATTGTAATTATTATAGTTGTTTTCTTCAATCTTCTTTAGTAGTATTACAACAAATATAGTTAAAGTTACTATTCCAATTATAATAATTATTTTGATATTATTATTTATTTTTTTCAATTAAATCATTCCTTTTTTGTTTAATTTTAGTATTGAATTTTTCAGACACTTAATATATAGTTATATTAGAGGAGTTTATATGAGACGTATAAAAAAAATTATTTGCTTTTTAATAATTATTTTTAATATTTTATCAATTAATAAATTTTGTAACGCTGCAGAAATCAATATATCAGCTCCAGTATGCGTTCTTATGGAATATTCAACCGGTAAAATATTATTTGAAAAGAATTTAAATAAAATGATGTATCCTGCAAGTACCACCAAGCTTATGACTGCAATTTTGGTATTAGAAAAATGCCAACTAACTGATGTTGCCACCGTAAGTAACAGTGCCGTTGATTCTGTACCGGCTGGTTATTCCACTGCATATTTGCAAAAAGGTGAGAAATTAACAATAGAGCAATTATTGCATGTATTATTAATTCCATCTGCTAATGATGCTGCAAATGTGCTTGCAGAACATGTTGGTGGCTCTATAACAAATTTTGCCAATATGATGAATTCTAAAGCTAAAGAAATAGGTTGTGAAAATACAAATTTCAAAAATCCTAGTGGTATTCATGATAAAAATCATTATTCGACTGCTTATGATCTTTCGCTTATTGCTAAGCATGCTATGCAATTTCAAACGATAAAAGATATTGTTCAAAAAACTGTATATAACCTACCTAAAACAGATAAATATAATAGTGATAATAGAATTTTTTATAACACAAATCTACTATTATCCCACCATTCACCAGATGATTATTATTATCCATATGCAACTGGATTAAAAACTGGTTATACTAATCCGGCAAAGGATTGCATAATAGCTACTGCAAAAAAAGATGATTTAGAATTAATAGCTGTTATTCTTGGTGCAGAAGATACCAACGGAAGTTTAGTACCTAAATTTTTAGATTGTAAAAAACTTTTTGAATATGGTTTTAGTAATTATTCGTATAAGAATATAAAAAAAGCTAATTCAGTTGTTACAAAAGTTAGTGTATTAGGTGCTACCGAAGATACTAAAAATTTAAATATCTTAGTTAAAAACGATATTAATGTATTTTTGGAAAATAATTTTGATATTAACAATTTAGAACCTAAATTAGAATTAGATACTCCACTTGTTGCTCCAATAAAAGGAGGAAGCACAATTGGAAAAATTACCTATGATATTGATGGAATAATTTATACATCTGAATTAATTGCTGAAACTGATGTTAATATTGTTAACTTTGTTTTAATTATTTTTAGACTTGGTTTAATCTTACTTGTAATATTTATATTTTTTGCAATTTTTAGGAGAAGTTAGAAGCTTAATCTTCTAACTTCTCTATACTATCTTTACCTAAAATGATAGTTATATCTATATTTTCTGAATAATTTCCTGTTGATATATTTCCTATTTTAATAGCATTTTTTATCTCTGATATTGCAGTTTCAGATATTGAATTTCTATTTATTATTGTTGTCCTAGTTGTTTTTGAGGTCTCTCCTGTATTTTTTACTTTGTATCCTGCAGTTTCTATTCTATCTATAATTTTTTCAAATTCATCTTTATCGCCTGTTCCATTTAATACTTCTATTTTTATATTACTTCTTTCTTCACTGCTAATCTGAGAATTTTCCTCATCTATATTGAAAAATAGCTTATTTACTACTTTCTTTGTCTCCTCTTTATCACTACTATATATCCATACAACATTTGCATACTCTGGTACTCCTGGTAAAGCTGCTGTTTTCAAATTGTTTATATCAAATTCCACTGCATATGGTATATAATCTTTTATTGCATTAAAATCCAAGTTTGTTTCTACATATTTTTGTGCAATGTCTAATATACCATTTATTTTTGTTACACTTTTCCAACTTAACATTTTTTTTGCTAAAGCTGTTAAAAATGCTCTTTGTGTCTTCATTCTTCCTATATCTTCTTGTCCATACTCACTTGGGTATGTACTACCATTATTATTATGTCTAAATCTAACAACCTGTTCTGCTTTATCGCCATCTAATAGTTGTTCACCTGCCTCTAAATGTATATGTAAGTCCTGGCTTGAATCATCATAATTCATATCAATTGGGACATTAAAAGTTACGCCGTCTATTTCATCTACTAAAACCTTTAATGCTTCTGTATCAACCATTAGATAATATTTAACATCTATTCCCGTAAGATTACTCACATATTTCATTACCTTTTGTGGTCCATTTTCTGTTTGATATACAGAATTTATTTTATCCCAGGCGGTTGCACTTGACTTATAATCCCCTATAAATGTATCTCTTGGTATTGACAACATAGCAGCTGATTGATCTTTCGGGTCATATGAAGCTAATATTAAAGTATCTGTCAAATTTTGACTTTTTCCTAAAATTAGGCAATACATTTTGTCTAATGATAAAACCGTATCTTTATCATGCCCTATAGCAGTCATCAATAGTCCTTTTGTTCCTCCTCCATTTTTATAAACCTTATAACCAAAAATCACTCCAATCGCTAGTAATATAAATATTATAATAAGTAAAATCTTCTTACCAATTCCCTTTTTTTTCTTTTTAAATTTTATTTCGTTTATTTCTTTTGTGTTTTTTTCCTTCAAATTTATCACTCTTTCTTTTTGTTCTGATTCTATTTATTAAGTATAGCAAAAAGAAAAACAAATATCAATACAATTTTTTACAAAAAGTATAGACAAATTTTCAAAAATGTTGTATTATGGTAAAAACTGGGAGGTGATATTATATTTTAAAATTAATAGACTATTTTTTTATTATCTTTATTTTTAATCTTTTTATTGTTTTTTACTCAATTTACAATTTCTTCGACATTAATGTTTCCCACAATTTGCAAGGTTCTAAATTAAATATTAAAATCAAATAATGGAGGTGATTTTTATTGCACACTTTATTTTCGTTTTATTTTTATCTTCTATTTCCTGTTTGTTTGGTCTAAAAATCTTCTATCCTATTTTTACATCATCTACAATTATTATTGAATACGGGTTACATCCATTCGACATTTGTATAGAACAACCTTTGATTTGGAAATACATAAAAATTTTATTTGTAATCTCATATATTTTTTCATCCATTATTCTTTCTAGTTCATTTTTTTCATTATTTATCCGTCCATTTATAAAAACTTTTTCTAAAAAGATTAAGCATCCCAAACATATATCCTCTGTTAATTCCAACGAACTCTCTCTTTTTATAGGAAAAAATATTTTTACAGATGAGAAAATATTTTTACCTGAAAAAAGTCTTTACCAAAACATTTTAGTAACTGGAACGATAGGTACTGGAAAAACAAGTAGTGCAATGTATCCTTTTACACAACAACTAATTAAATATAAGTCCAATAATTTCGAAAAAAAAATTGGAATGCTTATTTTAGACGTTAAAGGTAATTACTATAAACAGGTTAAAAAATTTTGCAAAATATATAATAGAGAAGAGGATTTAATTATAATTGAACTAAATGGAAATTACAAATATAACCCTTTACACAAGCCAAACTTAAAGCCTTCTGTCTTAGCAAATAGATTAAAAACGATTCTTTTGCTATTTTCTAAAAATAATACAGAATCTTTTTGGTTAGACAAAGCTGAGCAGGTTTTAGCAGAAGCAATAAAATTATGCAGGCTTTATAATGATGGTTATGTAACTTTTGATGAATTACATAAAATAATTATGGTTAATGATTATTATCTGGATAAGTTAAAAATTTTAAGAGAAAAATTTAATAATAATTATTATAATCATACCGAAACCTATGATTTACTTTCTTCCATAACCTTTTTTGAAAAAGAATTTCTAAATTTAGACCCTCGTACTTTATCTATTATAAAATCAGAAATAACACGCATTACTAATAGTTTTATTGGAGAGTATGATATTTTAAAAACCTTTTCTCCACCATTAGAGGAACTTAATTTTTTAGGTTTTCAAGATGTTTTGGAAAATGGAAAAATAGTTGTTTTAAATATGAATATCAGTGAATATGCAATTTTATCTAAAATAATATCAGCATATTTAAAATTAGATTTCCAATCAGAAGTCATGATGAGGCTAGCAAATAATTTTCAAATTTCTAATAGAAGTGTTGCATTTATTTCTGACGAATATCATGAATACTGTACGGAAACAGACAGCAACTTTTTTTCTCAAAGTAGGGAAGCAAAATGCATTAACATTCTGGCAACACAAAGCTATACATCTCTTCTTAATACCATTAATAATCAAGCTACTGTAAAAATGATTATTCAAAATTTAATAAATAAATTATGGTTTAGATCTGACGACATTTTTACAATAGAAGATATACAAAAGCAAATTGGTAAAGAGGATAAAGAAAAGTCTTCTCATTCAATTTCTGAAAATGCACAAAAAACAGTATTTAGTTATTTAACTAATTCGTTGAATTCTAAAAATTCTAACATTTCGGAAACCATTAGTACATCTATTCAAACAGATTTTATCTATGACACAAAATTTTTTACTCAAGAATTGGAGAACTTTACTGCCCTAGGCTTTTTATCAGATGGATCTAAAATTATACCACCCCAAAAATTAAAATTAATACCATATTTTTTATATAAGGAGGATTTTCATGAAAACTTTTACTAAAAAAATTATTATTATTTTACTATTTTTTATTTTATTATTTAATATTTTTAACATTTCTTATTGTTTTTTTGATTCTACACCAAAGATAGTTACTAAATTAAATGATGCTTTTACTAAAATAGAAGAATGGCTTCTAAAGCTTGCTACACCGGCTGCCGCTGTTGCCGTTGGAACAGGTGTATTTATGAAAAAATTTAGTTTTGGTGATGAAGAAAGAATAAGGATAGCCAAAAAGCTAATTAGAAGCTCACTTTTTTCTTATGGATTTATTTTAGCAATTGACTTAATATTATCCGCCATAAAAACACTTATAGTATAGGTGATATTTATGGAGCAACAAAATATTTCTTATATAATTTTTGAAACTATAAACAATTTGTTAAACAATCTATTGTCTTCCATTGATACAACCCTTTATGAAATATTAGATGAATTGGCTTTTATAGATACAAATATATTAAAAATATCATTTTTTGAAAAAATATTTGGTACTTCTTCAACTAATGGTTTGTTATTAATTGCAAACTCTCTATTAATTGCTTTTGTTATATATTATGCAGTCAAACTTGCTTATTCAAATTATACTAGTCAGCCTGTAGAATCACCTCATCACTTTGTTTTTAGACTGCTTATTTTGGGTATTAGTATCAATTCTTCATTTTTTATTTGTGAGCAGATTCTAAATATTAATCATTTGCTTTCTTCTTCTATACAAGAGCTTGGACAGTCCATATTTGGTTTTTCTATTTCTTTTTCAAAACTTATTGAAAAATTAAATGTTGATATATATTCTATAACTTCTGACTTTAATATTTTTTCCTTTGATGGAATTTCCAAAACATTTATAACTATCAGCCTTTTTAATTTAATTTTTTCTTACTCTCTAAGGTATATTATGATAAAACTCTTTTGCCTACTAACTCCATTTGCACTATTGACATTATTAAACAATTCAACAAGTTGGTTTTTTAAATCATGGATTAGATGTATTTTTTCACTATTAATAATGCAGTCATTTATTGCTCTAATACTATTACTAGTTTTTTCAATTAGTTTCAATTCTAATACTATGTCAAAATTAACTTACCTAGGATGTATATACGCTTTAGTACATATTAATTCATATGTAAGGCAATTAATCGGCGGAATTTCTACAGATGTGTCAAATAATTTTGGCATATCACCAAATTTATTTAATAGGAGGTCTTAATGAATTTTATTTTTCCTCAAAATTACAATTTTGACAATAAATTATTTGGTTTTATATCTTACAGCTCTCTAATACTAAATTTAATATGGGCCTGTATAATATTTTTTATATCAAATTGTTTTTTTAACAGTCTATATATAAAAATAAGTGCAATTATCATATTATGTTTCCCATTGCTCTTGTTCACTTTTATTGGTGTAAATAATGAAAATATTGTGTATTTTCTCAAATATTTTCTTAGATATTTACTAAAAAACAAACTTTATTTGTATAAATAACATTTATTATAATTTTTTTCATATAAACTGTGTTTTCCCAAAAGATTTATTGTAAAAATATTCAGAAAATGATATAATTTGACAAATAAACTTTGGGGAGGCATTATGCTATGAAATTAGAAAATACAGAAATATTACCTTTGTTTTCAAAAACAGAAATACCAGATATTTTTTTCTCAGAATACTTATCACAAGCAAATGGTGATTTTATAAAAGTATATTTGTATTTATTATTTTTGTCTAAATATGATAAAGACGTAAAACTAAATGATTTATCAAAAAAATTAGTACTTCCTCTAAAGGTTATACAGGATGCCTTAAAGTATTGGGAAGATATTGGCGTAATTACTAAAAAAAATACAGGATATATTATTAATAATTTACAAGAAATTGAGTTATATAAAATATATAAACCTAAAACATCTTTATCTGCTGAAGAACTAAAAAAATCTGCAGAAGGTCAAAAAAGAGCTCAAGCTATAGAATATATTAATAATAAGTATTTTTCTGGGTTAATGCCTACTTCATGGTATCCAGATATTGAATTATGGTTCAAAAAATACAATTTTGATGAAGAAGTTATGATTGCATTATTTGGTTACTGCTTTGATAAATCTGCATTACACAGAAATTATATCCAAACAGTTGCTGCTGCATGGGCTAAAAATAATATCAAAACTTTTACAGATTTAGATATTTATTATGAAAAACAAGAAAAATTAAATATAATTGCTAATAATATTTTAAAGAAATTAGGTTTAAAAAGAAATTTATCTCAGTACGAGTACGCTTACATCGAAAAGTGGGTAATTGACTTTAAATATAACCTAGATATAATTGAAATTGCATTAAAACGTACTACATCTAAAGCCAATCCAAATTTTGACTATTTAGATAAATTATTAAGTGATTGGCATGACAGAGGATTTACCAATTCTGACGAAATCCAAAAATTTTTATTGGAAATGAAACAGAAAAATAAGAATGTACAGAATTTAGAAAAATCTTCTGGATATAACAAATATGAACAAAGAACTTATGATAATTTAAACAATTTATACGCAAATGTTAAAAAAAAACAAGAAGCATAAGGATGTGAAAAAATGAATAATTCTACTCTAAAAAAACTTTTAACAGAATATGAAAATAAAAGAATTAATGCAATTCAAATGGCTGATATAAGAAAAAAAGAATTATATTTGCAATACCCAGATTTGCAAAAGATAGATGACGAATTAAATTTTCTAGCTATTTCAACTGCAAAATCTCTTATAAATAAAAATGATCCCACTCTTTTAGAAAAATTTCAAGAAAAAATTAATGTTTTAAAAAATAAGAAAAAACAGGTTTTAAATTCTCTCGGAATAAATGAATCTTACTTTTTACCTAAATTTGAGTGTAATATATGTAAAGATACCGGATATATTGTAGAAGGCTCTAATTCTATAATGTGCAATTGTCTAAAACAAAAAATATTTGATTTGGAATATAATAAATCAAATATTTATAACATAAAGAATCAAAATTTTCAGAATTTTAATGAACTATTTTATTCTGATAAAATAGATGAGTCAAAATATCACTCAGACGTTTCTCCTAGAGAAAATATAAAATTAATAAAAGATATATGTTTTAGTTTTATCAATAACTTTGAAAAAGCAGAGGAAAAAAACTTGTTATTTACTGGCAATACTGGCTTAGGCAAAACTTTCCTTTCTAGTTGTATAGCAAATGAATTAATTAAGCAAAGAAAAACCGTTTTATATCAAACAGCTCCTGTAATGTTAGATACAATAATTGACTACAGGTTTGGCAAATCTAATAATTCTAATATTTTAGAAAGTATATTAAATGTAGATTTATTAATAATTGATGATTTAGGCACAGAATGTGTTAATAACATGAAATTCACTGAATTATTTAATATAATTAATACAAGGTTGTTAAATCAAAAAAATATAACTAAAACAATAATTTCTACAAATTTAAGTTTACAAAACTTATATAATACTTATGATGAAAGAATAGTTTCTAGAATAATTGGGGATTACAATATTTGCTATTTTTTCGGAGAAGATATAAGATTTAAAAAAATCTGTGATTAATCAATTAATCACAGATTTTTTATATTGTTATCTTTCTTCATCTCCTGTATCACCAACTTCTTCTGTACCGTGAGGAGTAACAAATCCTTTATCCATTGCAGTGAATAAAATACGTTTCCTTAGATATCCTACATCGTTGATTCTTGCACCTTTTTTACCTCCGTTTTTTTGCATTATTTCTTCTGCTAATTCCATAAGTTTTTGTTGCTTTAGTCCATTTGGTAGTCTTTGACTCAGTATTGCTACTATACTTTTTTCTTGTCTTTTAACTACAGCATCTGTTTTAAGCTTATTCAATCTTTTATAAAAAAACTTTGAAATTTCTTCCACATTTTTGTATCCTTCTTCCTGCCCAGAGCTTTTAGTTATTTCAATTATTAACTCCATATTTTCTTTCATAAATTTTCCATATATATCTGTTAATATTTCTCTCTCCTGATTATCTGATATTACGTCTGGATTATCTACTACCTCGTCAGCCAAAATACTTATTTCGCCAAGGTTTTCAATAAGAAGCATTATTGGGTTTACTGAATCTTTTTTAAAATTCATCATATTATTCACTTTCTTCCAAAGATATTTTTTCTATGCTTACTACCTTACCTTCATTTGTCCTCATTAAAGTTACTCCCTGCGTTGCTCTACCCAATATACTTATGTCTTTAACATTTAATCTAATTATAGTGCCATTGTCAGTTATAAGCATAACATCTTCTTCATCTGTCGCTATTCTTATTCCAACTATATCTCCAGTTTTAGGTGTTACTTTATAAGTTATTACACCTCTTCCCCCTCTATTTTGTACTCTATATTCTTCTAATTCTGTTCTCTTTCCAAATCCATTTTCTGTTATGGCAAGAAGGGTACCTTTAATGTTAGAAATAATAGACTCCATACCTATTACACTATCATCTTCATCAAGTCTAATTCCAATTACTCCTTGCGCAGTTCTTCCAACTGGTCTAACATCTTTTTCGTCAAATGTAATGCTCATACCTTTTTTTGTTACCATTACAACATTGTCTTCGCCATCTGTTAGTCTTACATCTATTAATTCATCATCATCTTTTAATGTGATTGCTAATAATCCCGTTTTTCTTGCTGAATTATACTCTGTAAGTGCAGTCTTTTTTATTAGTCCATTTTTAGTTCCCATCAATAAATATTTTCCTTCTGAGAAGTTATTGATTGGTATAACTGCGGATATTTTTTCGCCTGGATCTAGGCTTAATAAATTAACAATTGCTGTACCTTTAGCAGTTCTTCCTGCTTCTGGTACTTCATATCCTTTCAATCTATATAATTTTCCTTTGTTACTAAAGAATAATATAATATCATGTGTGGATGCTGTAAATATTTGTTTTACAAAATCTTCTTCCCTTGTTGCTATACCTGTTATTCCTTTTCCTCCTCTTTTTTGGCTTTTATATGTATCTACAGGCATTCTTTTTATGTATCCAAAGTGAGTTAATGTTATTACGCTTTGTTCTTCTTTAATTAAATCTTCTACATCAATTTCGCCTTCGGCTGCTGCTATTTTTGTCTTTCTTTCATCTCCATATTTTTCTTTAATTTCTGTTAATTCTTTTTTTATTATATCAAATACTAATCGCTCACTGCTTAATACTTCTCTATAATATTCTATTAATTTCATTAGATCATTGTATTCTTCGTCTATTTTTTCTCTTTGCAAACCTGATAGCGTCTTTAATCTCATATCCAATATGGCTTGAGCTTGTATATCAGATAATCCAAATCTTTTCATTAATCTTTCTTTTGCATCATCATATGAGTTTCTTATAATATTAATTACTTCGTCTATATTATCTAAAGCTATTTTTAATCCTTCTAATATGTGTGCTCTTGCTAATGCTTTGTCTAAATCGAACTGTGTTCTACGCAATATAACTGTTTTTCTGTGGTCAATATAATAATCCAAACACTGTCTTAAAGTTAGTATCTTTGGTTCTCCATTTACCAATGCTAACATTATTATTCCAAATGTATCTTGCATTTGTGTGTTTTTATATAGTTGATTTAATACTACTTGGGCATTTGCATCTCTTTTTAATTCTATAACTATTCTAACTCTATCTATTCTATCTGATTCATCACGTAAATCTGAAATTCCCTCTAGTCTTTTTTCTCTAACCAATGAAGCAATATTTTCAACTAACTTTGCTTTATTTACTTGATATGGCAAAGAATTAACAATTATTCTTTGTCTATTATTGCTTGTTTCTTCTATTTCTGCCTCTGCTCGTACTGTAATTTTTCCTCTACCTGTTAAATATGCCTCTTTTATTCCTTCTCTTCCTATTATTATGCCTTCCGTAGGAAAATCTGGCCCCTTAATTATTGATAATAACTCTTCATCTGTAACATTATCTTCATCAATTATTTTAATAATTCCATTTATTACTTCTGTTAAATTGTGAGGAGGTATGTTTGTTGCCATTCCAACTGCTATACCCGAAGATCCATTAATTAATAGTGTAGGTATTTTAGATGGAAGAACAGTTGGCTCCTGCAATCTATCATCATAGTTTGGCATAAAATCTACTGTATTTTTTTCTATGTCTGTAAGCATTGTTTCTGCAATTTTAGCCATTCTTGCTTCTGTATACCTCATTGCAGCTGCACCATCGCCATCTATTGAACCAAAGTTTCCGTGTCCATCAATTAGTCTATATCTCAATGAAAAATCCTGTGCCATTCTTACCATTGCATCATAAACAGAAGCATCTCCATGTGGGTGATATCTTCCTAAAACTGACCCTACAGTATTAGCACACTTTCTATATGGTTTATCTGAAGTAATTCCATCTTCATACATTGCATATAAAATTCTTCTGTGAACAGGTTTTAATCCATCTCTTACATCTGGTAAAGCACGAGATACAATAACACTCATTGCATAATCTATATAGGATGTTTTCATCTCTGTTTCTATATCTCTTTCTATAATCTTTCCGTCACGTGATTCCATTTTTTTACCATTCCTTTCTGCCTTTTGTCTTTTATAATTATACTAAACTGAAAAAAATTATGCAAGGAAAAACGCAGAAAAAACTGTTATTTCTAGTAACTAAACTAGCATTTTACTTAATTCTATTTGTTCTTGAGTTAAATTAAAATCTCCTCCATTGTTTTTTATTATTTTATGAAGATTTTCTATTTGCCTTGCCTGTTTTAAAGCTGTTTCAAATGGCATTAATTCTTTTAACTTCTCGTTTATTTTTCTATATTCTTTTTCCATTCCATTTAGGTTTTTGTCTTTATAATACGCTTTCCAGTTGTTTTCATATTTTACTAATTTGTCTAAATTATTTATTTGATTTGTAAAGCTATTTTCAATACTTTTAGAAATATTGTCTAATATAACATTTTTTCCTTGCCTTATAAGCGTTGATGTTCCATATTTTATCCAACCTTTTTTTGTTACTTTGCTTAGTACTGAATCTAAAACATTTGATAAACTATCAATTATTCCTCCGCTTTTTATTGCCTCCTGCGCTTGTGATAAATTTTCAAAGTTTCCAGTAAATATTCCCATTGCACTTTTTCCTAAATTTATTGCAGAATTAATTGCTGTATTAATTCCTTGTTTTAAACCTCCCTTAACCAAACTATCTTTTATATTAATTATTTCATCTTCAATTAAATCTGGTAGTACCCATCTTAATCCTATATTTACTGCCGTGTTAATTGTTTTTCCAAGTGTTGTTTCTAAAAATTTATTTTGCTCTTTTTCTAAATTATTTACATTTGCTATATTTTGTCCTATTTCTAAATCATTCATTTTTACTTCTCCTAACTTCTAATATTTTATTTTTTATTTTTTTTATAAAATTTTGTTTTTTTCTGTTTATTAAATATTTTTCTATAATTTTTAAATACTCTTTTTTTATATTTTTATCTATTTTATTTGCATTTTTATTTATTATTAAATTATATTTATTATTTATATCTATTTTTCCAATAATATTGTATTCAGAAAAAATTATTTTTAAAATGTTAATATCTATTGAATTTTTATTAAACTTATTAAATAAAATATTTATTTTATTATTATCTATATTCCATTCTTCTTTATATATTTTTAAAATATTTTTTGATTTCTGTATTTCCAATAAATTTGGCTCAACAATAAAAATATTTATATTACTTTTTTTTATTATATCTTTTGTATAATTAAAAAAACATTCTGAAGAAGTATCTATTATTATAACATCATAAAATTTTTTAACATCATTAAATAAATTATTAAATTGAATATTATCAATTTTATATTTAGAATCGAATAATAAATTTATTCCTGAAATTAAATCAATTCTTTTATTTATTTTAATTTTTAATTCTTTTAAACATATTTTATCTTTTATTAAATTATTTTCTTTTATTTTTTTGGAGATTTTTTCAGAATATTTTTTGACACCTAAAATTGTATGAAGAGAATTATTTAAAATATCAAAATCTATTATTAATATTTTTTTCTTTGAATAAATTAATGATTTAGCTAAATTAACTGTGAAAATGCTTTTCCCTACACCGCCGCTACCTAAAATACAAATAATTTCTTTTTGTGAATTTAATTCTTTTACCTCTTTTATTTTTTGTTTTTTATTTTGCTTATTTTTGCTATTTTGTTCTATTATAATTTTCTTTAAATCATTTATTTCTTTTTTTATTTTTTCGTTTTCGTCTTCTTTTTTGTTTTTTATTAATTTAATTATTTCTTTAATTTCTATTTTATTATATAAAATTAAATATACATTTTTTGAATATAAATTTTTCTCTAACTCTTCTTTTTTATTTTCTAAAATAATTACTATATTTACTTCATTATTTATTTGCTTAATTTTTTCTATTAAATTTTCTAATTTTTCATTACCTGGTAATGCTTCACTTATTATTAAAAAGTCCACTTCTTTTTCAGTTTCCAGTATTTCTATTACCCCTTCTTGATATTGAATATCTTTTCCAATGACAATAAAATCCTTTTCCTTTTTTAGTTCATTATTAAGTTGTGGTTCTGCTAATGCGGTAATTATTTTTTTCATTTTTTATCACAATCCTTTTTCAATAATATTTTTTTCGTATTCTGCTGCATCTATTTTAGTCAAAATATGTTCATTTCCAACAAACATCAAACATTCTCCTCTTTTTAGAGATTTTATTTCTATTTTTTCCTTTTCAGAAAGATTAGTATATTTACTTAATAATATTATATTTTCTTCCTCTAGTGCAAAAAACGTTTTTATTTCTGAATTATTTAAAATACTTTTACCATATATTCCTTCTTCCAAACTAAATAAATCTGATATATCTTGAGTTATTGCCACACTACTTCCGCCAAATTTTCTTATTGTTTTAAATATTTTATATATAAAACTAGCAACGTCTTTATTTGATGTTACACCTATTAATCTCCAAATTTCATCTAAATAAATTGCCTTTTTTATATTTCTATCCTTTTTTATTCTATCCCAAAAATAATCAACAAATAAATACATTGCATATTTTAAATTTTCTTCTCCCATCTCGTAAATATCTGCAACAATTAATTTATTATTTAAGTTGAGGTTTGTATAATTATTAAAGAAACTTAATGAACCTTTCACAAATGGAATTAGCCTTATTTTTAATATTTTTGTTTTTTCATCTTCATCAAGTAAATTACACAAATCCTCAAGTAATGGCATATCATATGTGTCTTTAAAATCTGGTTTTATATTAATTTTATTTTTTTCAATTTTATGTAACGAATTATCATCAAATGTTATACCTTTTCTTTTATACAACTCTATTAGTTTTTCTTCTAATATTGCTTTTTCTTCCTCATTTATATCTCCGAAAATCAAATTAAAAAATCCTATTAGTTTACCAATTTTATTTGCTAAGTATCCTGTTTCACCATCTTCTAAGCTATCTTCTCTTATATCAAATATATTTATAAAAGTATCAGAACCTGGTCCAATTTTTATTAATGTGCCATTTAAATTTTTGCATAATTCACCATATTCTCGATCTGGATCTATAATATATTGTTCTATCCCTAATAATCTATATCTTAAAATTAATAATTTTGTATAAAACGACTTACCTGCTCCACTAGTTCCAAAAATGCAAATATTTGCATTTTTGTATTTATTTGTATCATATCTATCCACAAATACTAAAGAATTGTTATAAATATTAGTTCCTACAAAAATTCCATTTTCATCAAAAATTGCAGATGAAATAAATGGATATGTTGATATTAATCCTCCTGTTAATACATTCCTTTTTAATACATTTTTTAAATCTTCATTATTTTCCATTATTGGTAAAACAGACAAAAAAGCTTGCTCTTGCCTAAAATATGCTTTACGTGTTTGCAATCCTTTACTTTGTAAAAGTCCTTCTAATTTATTAATAAAATACTCCAATTCCTTCAAATTTGTAGAAAATGTTGTTATATAAATATATAAAAAATATAAACTCTCATTATTTACTTGTAGTTCTTTTCTTATATATTTAGCGTCATTATACGTAAATGCCGCAATATCTATGTCTTGCCTATTTTGATTATTTGTTTTTAAATCTACGCCTACATTGCCTATATGATAAGTCAAATCTTTTATTGTTCTATATGTATCTTGTTTTTCACAAAAAATAGATATGTTTAGATTAATATTTGTATCTATTATTGTTTTTAAAATTAAATCTGTTTGCTCCCTGTAATAATTAGTTATTAATATACTAGAATAGTACATCTCATCTATTTCTATATATTGTGGATTTTTTAAATTAATATATGTTGGTGCTATTTCTTTAATTTCGTCATAAGTTCCTTGTAAAAAAATCATCTCATTTTTTTTATTTTTATTAAATATTTTATTTATTATATTAATATTTTCATCACCTCATTTTTAATTATTTAAATAAATTCTGGAATTTAAAAAAGAAAATAAAACATTTTTTGAATCATTACTATTATTTATATCTATAACACCATTTCCGCATCTGCTTAAGCAATCTTTTATCTTAAAATATTTATCATTTAAGTTTTCAATCGCCAAATCATCTACTGTTTTAATATTTTTATCATCATTTTTATACTTTAATATTATATAAAAATTTTTTGATGATGATTTTTTTTGATGATTTAATGATTGAATATATTCTATATATTTATTTGAATACTCTGATATGCTTTTTTCTTCTTTTTCCTTTTGACAATTTATATTGGAAATATGTTTAGATAAATCTTCTTTTTTACTTTGAATTAAAATTTGAAAATTAAAATCGCATGTTTTTAAAAATATTTTATATGAATTTAAAATTGCCTCTTTCTCCAATTCCGATTTTAAATTAAAATTAATTGGATATATTTTTATTATTTTTATATAAGAATTATTTTTTAATTTTATAATTCCATTTTTTAATATTCTTTCAAAAGGCAACCATTCTTGAATAAAATTATTTTTTTTCATAAACCTCCTTTTTTATAGAATTAAAAATATAAATTTTAACTATAATTAGATTACAATAATTTGTGCTTTTAGTCAATGTTTTTCGTATTCCATTTTTCGACATTTTATTTTATTTTATTTTTATGTATAAAAAAAATTAAATTAGACATAATATTAGCATAAGGTTAATATTAGTTGAACTAAGAGTAATATGGGATTTATTTTTTGAGTTTTATATTATTCGAGCAAAGATTTATAATGGTTTAATAACTTTAGATTATTATAAGTCGGCGACGAGAGTATATTGTTTGTATGTAAGCTATATTGTATTTTTTTTATTTTTAATATATGGTTGTAATATATGCAATATATTCGAAGTTAAGATTATTCTTGTATTTTATAGTGGTCATTTTTAGTCCCTTCGTGGATGAATATGGTTATTATTGGTGCATTAATAGTCGAGCAACTGATTAATATATTTGGTGAATAGCTTATTTATGCAGTAATGTATATTAGGTTAAAAGTTAGGTATATTAGTTTTAGCTGAAGATTAATACTAGCTTTATCGATAAGAAATAGCAAGGTAATATTCCTTGCTATTTCTTATTCTCCATTATATATCTAAGTTTTTAACAAATTTTGCATTTGATTCTATAAATTGTCTTCTTGGGCCAATATCATCTCCCATTAAAATTGTAAAAATTTCATCTGCTTTTATTGCATCTTCTAGTTTTACTTTTACTAATATTCTTGTTTCCGGGTTCATTGTTGTTTCCCATAATTGTTCTGGGTTCATTTCACCTAAACCTTTGTATCGTTGAATATTAATTTGATCTCTTGCAATACCTTTTTCTGCTAATTCCTTAAAAGATTCATCTAAATCTTCATCTGTATAACAATATATATCTGTCATTCCTTTTTTAGACAATTTGTATAATGGTGGTTGCGCCAAATAAACATTCCCATTTTCTATTAACGGTCTCATATATCTAAAGAAAAATGTTAAAAGCAATGTTCTAATGTGTGCACCATCAACATCGGCATCTGCCATTATTATTACTTTTCCATATCTTATTTTTGTTATATCAAAATCAGCACCTATACCAGCACCAATTGCTAATATAACTGGATTCAATTTATCATTTCCATATATTTTGTCTGCTCTTGCTTTTTCAACATTAAGCATTTTACCCCATAAAGGTAAAATAGCTTGAAATTTTCTATCTCTTCCCTGTTTTGCACTACCTCCAGCTGAATCTCCCTCAACTATATATACTTCACAATTTTCGGCATCTTTTTCACTGCAATCTGCTAGTTTTCCTGGTAGTGTAGAAGTTTCTAATGCATTTTTTCTTCTTACTAATTCTCTAGCTTTTCTTGCTGCCTCCCTTGCTCTTGAGGCACTTATGCATTTTTCTAATATTGATTTTGCTACTGTTGGATTTTCTTCTAAATATGCTGAAAATTCCTCATTAACAACACTTTGTACTATTCCTGTAACATTACTATTACCTAATTTTGTCTTTGTTTGCCCTTCAAATTGTGGTTCTTTTACTTTAACTGAAATAACGGCAGTTATTCCTTCTCTTATATCTTCTCCTTGTAAGTTTCCGTCTTTTTCCTTTATTAAATTATGTGACTTTGCATAATCATTAAATGTTTTGGTAAGAGCTCTTTTAAATCCCTCTAAGTGTGTTCCCCCTTCTATTGTGTTAATATTATTAACAAAAGAATATATATTTTCTGAATATGCAGTTGTATATTGTATAGCTATTTCAACTGGAACCTCTCCATCTTTTTCTATATATATTGGTTTAGCATTTATCTTTTCTTTATTTTTATTTAAAAATTCTACAAATGAACTTAATCCACCCTCATAGTGAAATTCTGCCTTTTTCGGTGTTTCTTCTCTTAAATCTTCTATTGTAATTTTTAAACCTTTTGTTAAAAATGCCATTTCTCTAAATCTATTTTCTAATACTTCATATTCATATTCAAGTGTTTCAAATATTGTATCATCAGCTAAAAATCTTACTTTCGTACCAGTTTTATTAGAATCTCCTATCCTCTTTAATGGTTCTATTGTTTTTCCTCTTTCAAACTTCATCTCATATATGCCACCATCTCTTTGAATAGTAACTTCTACCCATGTTGATAAAGCATTTACAACAGATGCTCCAACTCCATGTAATCCCCCAGAAACCTTATAACCACTATCTCCACCAAATTTTCCTCCTGCATGTAATTTAGTATATACCGTTTCTGCTGCTGATATTTTTGTTTTCGGATGTATATCTACTGGAATTCCTCTACCATTATCTTGTACACTTATTATATTCCCAGGCTCTATTTGTACATTTATTTCTGTACAGTATCCTGCTAAAGCTTCATCTACGCAGTTGTCTACAATTTCATATACTAAATGATGCAATCCTCTTACAGAAACACTACCAATATACATTCCTGGTCTTTTTCTTACTGCTTCTAATCCTTCTAGAACCTGTATTTGATCTGCTCCATATTTATGCTCGTATTTTTCCATTACTTTATACCTCCAATTTTATTAGTCCTTCTTTCTAAGGTGCTTGTGGATATGTTAGAAATATATCCTCTTGTTTCATTTTTTTCTACTGTTATTATTAGTGATTTTTTATTTTTTTCTGATACATCTATTATCTTATCACTAATATTTATATTTTTGCAAACATTTTCTAAATTTTCTTTTTTTTCTAGTGTTTCTATATTTAGAATAGCTATAATTCCATTGGTATCTATTAAGGTATCTTTTCCTATATGCAAATACACTAAATTATCTCTCCTTTTTTTACTTGATACAAGTAATAATCCACATTTTCATTAATAAAGTTTATTTTTTCTGCACAAGTTATTATTACTTGTGTATTATTTATATTATTCAAAAAATTTCTTCTTCTTTTTATATCTAGTTCTGACATAAAATCATCTAATAGTAAAATTGGCTCTTCTTCAATTTCATCATGAATCACTTGTAATTCAGACAATTTTAGCGATAATACTGCTGTTCTATTTTGCCCTTGAGATCCATAGATACTTAATTCTTTGTCATTTATGTATACCTCAAAATCATCTCTATGTATCCCCTTTGTTGTATATCCTTTTATAATGTCTAATTTTCTTCTTTGTGTTAATAAATCCATATAATTTTTCTTATTTTCACAACAAGATGTATAAATAATATCAATTTTTTCATTATCATTTGTTATTTTTTTATGTATTATGTTTATCTTTTCTATAATTTTATTTATAAACTCTCTTCTATAATTACTTATTATATTACCATATTCAACTAGCTTTTCATCCCATATCTCCAATAAACTCTCTGCTTTTCCCTCTTGTCTTATCTGTCTTAAATAATTGTTTCTTTGTTCTAATGTTTTATTATACATATTTAGAATGTATACATAATTTGGTCTTAATTGTCCTATCATCATATCTAAAAATCTTCTTCTTAGTGCAGGTGTTCCTTTTAATATATTAATATCATCTGGTGTAAATATAACAATATTTATTTTACCTAATAGCTCACTTAATTTTTTAATTTTTACACCATTTACTAAAATTTGCTTTTTATCAGAAATACAAATTAAAATGTTTCCATCTCTGTCTTTTTTAGAATACTCAACTTTTATCCTAGCATTTTCTTCACCTAATTTAATAAGCTCTTTTTCTCGTGTTGTTCTAAAAGATTTTCCAAAAGCACATAAGAAAATTGCTTCTAAAATATTAGTTTTGCCCTGTGCATTATCTCCATAAAAAACATTTATATTTTTTTTTAATTTTATTTCTTGATTCTCATAGTTTCTAAAATTATGTAATTCTACTTTGTTTATATGCATATTATTCCTTCATTCTTATTGGTAAAATCATATATATATAATCTCCATCATCAATAGGTCTTATAATACATGGTGAAATACTTGTACCAAAATCAACATATATTTCTGGGTCATCTATTGCGCGTAACGCATCCAAGAAATATTTAGGATTAAATCCTGCCTCTAGGTTTTGTCCTTCTGTAGCACAATAAATTTCTTCTTTTGCATCTCCTGTTTGATTTGTACAAGATATTATAACTTTACCTATATCCACACATACTTTAACAGGATATTTTTTTTCTTTTTCTATTGCTGATGCAGAAATCAAACTTATTCTTTCAAAACAGTCTTGAATATTTTTTCTATCTACCCTTATCCTTGTTTCCCAGTTTTCTGGAATAACACTTGAATAATTTAAAAATTCCCCATCTAATAATCTTGTTACAATTTTGCAATTTTCCATTTCAAATAATGCTTGATTTTTATTTACTCCTATTTTTACTATATCAAAAGAGTCTAATAAAATTTTATTTATTTCATTTAAAGTTCTGCCTGGTATTACAGCAACAAAATCTTTTACTGCTTCTTTTAAAGCTTTAGTTTTCCATGCCAATCTAAATCCATCAACAGCAACAACATTTAATCTATTATTTTTAATTTCAAATAAACATCCTGTAAAAATTGGTCTATTCTCTTCTGTACTAACAGCAAAAATAGTTTTTCTTATCATTTCTTTTAAAGATTTTTGTTCTAATTCTATAGAATTTTCAACATCTATCTTTGGAAGTTCTGGAAATTCTTCTGGATTCATTGTTGCTAATTTATATAATGAACCTTCACATTCTATTATTAGTAAATTATTCTTATCTAAAGATATACTTATTTCTGTATCTGGTAATTTTCTTATAATTTCACTAAACATTATACTATTTACAACAGTAGCACCTTGTTCTATTATTTGTGCTTCATTAATAATATATTCTATCCCCATTTCTAAATCATATGTTGTAAACTTTATATCATTATCATTAGTTTGAATTAAAATTCCTTCTAATATAGGCATTGTAGTTTTACTAGCAACAGCTTTTGTTACGGAATTAATAGCTTTAAGGATATTTTCCTTTTCACAAACTATTTTCATTTTTATCGTCTCCTTATTATAATATAATTTAATATTTTTAGTAGTAGTAATAGTAGGTTATGTGGATTATGTGGAAAACCCTGTGCATATCTTATTTCCTTAAGAAAAACAATGTTAATAATTTCGTGGAAAACTAATAAAGTTATCTACAGTGTGAAAATTATTTTGTGAGTAAGTTTAATATTAACAAGTTTTATACAAACAATTAACAATTATATGTGAATATCTAATGCATTGTTTCCGTAGGAAGAGAAAGCAATTTTTTTTGCAAACACAATTTTATCAAACACAAATTTTTGAAAAAACCATATAGTTATTTATATATGAATTATTTGTCTGATGTAAGCAAGTTTTTAACACTATCCACAATTCTTTTGGTGCTTGGATTTTCTTTTACTTCATTCTCGATTTTATTACAAGCGTGTAAAACTGTAGTATGATCTCTTTTTCCAAATTTAGCTCCTATCACTGTCAATGGTTGTCCAGCAACACTTCTACATAAATACATTGCAATTTGTCTAGGAAATGTTACATCAGCAGACCTTTTTATTCCTTTTAAATCATTAACAGTAATATTAAAATATTTAGAAATTGTTTCTTGTATCAATTCTATTGAAAGTACTTTTTCTTTTTGAGTAACAACATCATTAATTGCTTTTTCAGCCATCTCCATAGTTATTGGACTATTGATTAAAGAAGCTTTAGCAATTAATTTATTTAATGTACCTTCTAATTCTCTTATATTAGAATCTATTTTTGTAGCAATGTTAGATAAAATATCGTCATCTATAATAATATTATCTAATTGTGCTTTCTTTCTTAAAATAGCTAAACGTGTTTCATAATCTGGATTTGAAATGTCAGCAATAAGACCCCATTCAAACCTTGACTTTAATCTATCTTCTAGAAAATTAATATCTTTAGGAGGCCTATCACTAGATATAACTATTTGTTTACCACTTTCATGAAGCGCATTAAAAGTATGAAAAAATTCTTCTTGAATTCTTTCTTTACCTGCAATAAATTGAATATCATCTATTAACAATACATCTATATTTCTATATTTATTTCTGAATTGTTCGTTTTTATTATCTTTAATTGCATTAATTAATTGATTAGTGAATTTTTCAGAAGTAACATATAATATACTTGTATTTTTATTATGTACTAATATTTCATTTGCAATAGCATGCATTAAATGAGTTTTGCCCAAGCCAACGCCACCATATAAAAAAAGTGGATTATATGATGTGGCAGGAGCTTCTGCTACAGCTAACGCAGCAGCATGTGCAAATCTATTGTTATTTCCAACAACAAAACTTTCAAACGTATATTTAGGATTTAAGTTAGAATTTAAAGTTTGAGTGTATTGTCCTACTTGTGATATAGATGATTCTTGCTCTTCTTCATTATCTTCATTTAATATAACTGTAATATCCCATTCTTTGTTTGTTAAATATTTAAAAGTGTTTTTGAATAATTCATAATAACGTGACATTATGGAATCTTTTTGGAATTGTGTATGTGCTACTAAAACGATAGTGTTATTATCCATACTTTGCAATTCTAAATCTTTAATCCATGTCTCATAAGATATTTTTGTAACTTCACCTTTTAACAATTCTTTTGTTTTTTCTAAAAATTCATCTAATTCTTCCCTCTGCATTTCTTTTTCAATCCTTCCAGTTATCCACAGAGTTATCCACAAATGTTGATAACTCTGTGTGTAAATAAATTTATTATTATAAAATAGTAAAAACAAAAATCTAGAAAAGTCTTGTTGCCCTACTGTTTTTCTATCATATCAAAAATGTAACAAAATAGTCAATACATAAAATAAATAAATGTGGAAAACTTTTAAAAATTGTGAAAAGTTACTTCTAAATATTGACATATTCATATTAAGTGTTATATAATTATACTACTTGTGAAAATAAAGTTAAATATATCTATTACGATAGAGAAATAATATGCAGGAGGTGCAAAAATGAAAAGAACATATCAACCTAAAAAAAGACAAGAACAAAAAGAACATGGTTTTATGAAAAGAATGAAAACAGCATCAGGAAGAAAAATATTAAAGGCAAGACGTGCAAAAGGAAGAAAAAAAATAAGTGCGTAAGAGAAAAGGTCACGTGAATGTGACCTTTTTGAAATAGAAAATATAGAATTTGAGTGATTTTATGAAAAAAAAGAAAACATTAAGAAAAAATTATGAGTTTAAAAATGTGTTAACAAAAGGAAAGATGTACGCGGGAAAACAAATTCTTATTTATATTTCTAAGAACAAACTCAATGAAAACTTAATAGGAATTGCAATTAGTTCTAAATTATGTAACGCAGTTAAAAGAAATAACATAAAGAGGAAAATAAAAGAAAATTATAGACTAATTGAAGATAAGATAAAAAAAGGAAATAATATAGTATTTCTATGGAATAAAAACACTGAAATAGATGAATTGAACTTTCACACTATAAAAAAAGATATGGAAAATATTTTTAGCAAGGCAGGAATAATGGAATGAAAGCTATATTTATAAAGATGATTTTATTTTATCAAAAAAGGCTATCACCATTAATCAGTTCTACAGGAATTAAGTGTAAGTATTATCCATCTTGTTCAGAATATACAAAACAAGCAATAGAAAAGTATGGCTCAATTAGAGGAGTTTGTTTAGGAATAATCAGAATTTTAAAGTGTAATCCATTTTCAAAAGGTGGATATGACCCTTTAAAGTAGTAAAAAATTAAATATATTAAAAAAGTTCATGCCTAAGGAAGGAATGATAGTAAATATGGGTTTTATTTCAGAAGTATTTGGCTACGTGTTAAATTTTTTGTATGGAATATTTAATAATTATGGAATTGCAATAATTGTCTTTTCTGTATTACTTAGAATAATTTTAATACCAATAACAATAAAACAGCAAAAAGCATTAAAGAAAAATGCTAAACTGCAAAAAGAAATGAAAGAAATACAGGAAAAATATAGGTCAAATCCGGAAAGATTAAATCAAGAGACAATAGAGTTATATAAAAGAGAAAAAATGGGGCCATTTAGTGGTTGCCTTAGTGGGATTTTACAAATAGTAATAATATTATCTGTATTTTGGCTTGTAAGTAAGCCTCTAACATATATGAAAAAAATTAATCCGGAAATAATAGAAAAATATGCTCAAGAGCTAAAAGAGGATGGAACGAATTCTTCATATACAGAAATAGCAATAATAAATAAAAAAGCGGCAGAAGATCCAGAAGTATATATAAATATGGAATTCTTAGGATTAGATTTAAGTAAAGTACCAACACAAAGCTTGGATGATTATAAGGTATATATAATTCCAATACTGTATGTTATTTCTTCTATAATTTCAATAAAATTAACAACAAAGATGAGTAATAAAAATAATACAAAAAAAGAGAAAAAATTGTTATGTGAAGCGAACGATAAAGATAACATAAAAGAAGAAAAACAACCAGACGAAATGGAAATGATGCAACAAATGAATAATAATATGTCATATATGATGCCAATAATGTCTGTATTAATAGCAATTATAGCTCCTTTAGGATTAGCGTTATATTGGTTTATAAGTAATGTATTAATGATAATTGAAAGATTAATTATAGATAAATTTATAAATCAAAAGGAGGAAATTGAAAATGAATAGCGTAATAGCAGAGGGAAAAACTACAGCAGAAGCAATAGAAAATGGATTAAAACAACTAAATGTATCAAAGGATAAAGTAAACATAAAGGTATTAGAAAATGCAGAAAAAAGAAGCTTCTTTAGTATTTTAGCACCAAGAGTGGTAAAAGTGGAGCTAACACTAAAAGATGTAAAAGAACATTATGCTCCAATGCAAGAACATGTTAATCAAATTACTCCAGAGCAAATAGAAATAGCAAAAAAGAATTTAACAGTTTTTTTAGATGAATTCTCTACAAAGTTTGAAGATTTTGATTATGATATAAAGGTAAATGGAAATGACATAAATGTTGAATTAAAGGGAAATGATTCAAGTAAGCTAATAGGCTATAGAGGAGAAACCTTAAATTCAATACAGATAGTAATGTCTACAATTGCTAATAAAAATGTAATGGGGAAGGTAAGAATAATATTAGATATTGCAGGTTATAGAGAAAAAAGAAAAAAGGTTTTAGAGGATTTAGCAGATAAAATTTCAAAAACTGTAATAAAAACAGGAAAAACTATAATGCTAGAACCAATGCCAGCATATGAGAGAAAAATAATACATACTAGATTACAAAATAATGAGAAAGTAAAAACATTTAGTAAGGGAGAAGAACCTTATAGAAAAATAGTTATATCAAAAAATAAATAATAAAAATCAGAAGTCAAAGTTCAGATTTTAGTTTTAACACTATTTCTAACTTTGACTTTTTTAGGAGGATAATAATGAATACAATTGCTGCTATATCAACTGCGATGGGAGCAGGAGGAATAGGTATAATAAGAATGAGCGGAAAAGAATGTTTTGATATTTTAGACAAAATATTTGAACCTGCTAAAAAAGAAAATATAGATAAAATAAAAGGTTATTCTATTAAATATGGATACATAGTAAATAAAGAAACTAATGAAAAAATAGATGAGGTTTTAGTTTCATACTTTAAAAGTCCAAAAAGCTATACAACAGAGGATATGTGCGAAATTAATTCTCACGGGGGAATCGTTGTAGAAAAAGAAATTTTAGAATTATGTATAAAAAATGGGGCTATATTGGCCGAACCAGGAGAATTTACAAAAAGGGCTTTCTTAAATGGAAGAATGGATTTAGCGCAAGCGGAATCTGTCATGGATTTGATTAATTCTAAAACAAGTAGAGAAGCAAAGGCTTCTATAAATCAACTTAAGGGAGGACTTTCAAAGGAAATAAATCTGATAAAAAAACAACTATTAGACATAATGGCAGACATAGAAGCAACAATAGATTACCCAGAGTATGATATAGAAAATGTTACACAGAAGAGTGTTGAAAAAAAATTAAAATCTGTAAAAGAAGAATTAGAACATTTAGAAAAAAGTTTTGATAATGGTAAAATATTAAGAGATGGAGTAAAAACAGTTATAATTGGAAAACCTAATACAGGTAAGTCGTCGCTTTTGAATTTACTGTTAAAGGAAGACAGAGCTATTGTTAGTGAAATAGAAGGTACAACAAGAGATACAATAGAAGAGTATATTTCTATAAATGGAATTCCTATAAAAATTGTGGATACAGCTGGAATAAGAAATACAAGTGATAAAATAGAAAAAATTGGAGTAGAAAAAGCTATAAATTTAATTGATGAATCTGACTTAATAATTGCAATTTTTGATAATTCAAATAATTTAGAAGAAGATGATGAAAAAATATTGGAATTAATAAAAAATAAAAATGCCATTATCTTATTAAACAAAATAGATAAGGAAGATAAGATGAACGACGAGAATAAAAAAATAGCCAGTTTAAATAAAAAGACAATAAAGATATCTACTAAAACAAAAAATGGCTTAAATGAACTATATGATGCGATAACAGAAATGTTTGATTTTGAGGAGATAGAAAAAGGAGAAGAAACGGTTATAACAAACATTAGGCACAAGAATCAGATAAGTATGGCAATAAAAAATGTTATTAACGCTATAAAAACAATTGATGAAAATATGCCAATAGATATTATTGCAATATATATAAAGCAAATATTAGAAGATTTAAGTAAGATAACAGGCGATAATGTGTCAGAAGATATTATAAACGAAATTTTTTCTAAATTTTGTCTTGGAAAATAAAATTTAACCTATAGGTAAAGTCTTGCAAGAGTAGGGATACAAAGGAAAATGTTGAAAACAAAAGTGGCGTTATTTGACAAAAAGACAAAACATTTTTAAATATAATGGACTAAATAATAAAAAATATAAATATTGATAAAAATAGTGTTTGTACAAAACCGTGTTTCTGTTTCATGGAAAACGGCTTAAATAAGGGGTTTAATGAAAAAAGGAGAATGTATATATGAAATATGATGCAGGAAAATATGATATAGCAGTTATTGGCGCAGGCCATGCTGGATGTGAAGCAGCACTTGCTACTGCAAGAATGGGTCTAAAAACTTTACTATTTTCTACTACATTAGAAGCAGTTGCAAATATGCCATGTAATCCACACATAGGAGGAAGTTCAAAAGGTCATTTGGTTAGAGAATTAGACTGCCTAGGGGGAGAGATGGGCAAGAATATAGACAAATCTTTTACACAAATAAGAATGTTAAATACATCAAAAGGACCAGCTGTGTATTCTTTAAGGGCACAGGCGGACAGAAAAAAATATCAAGCAGAAATGAAACATACATTGGAAAAACAAGAGAATCTATTTCTTAAACAAGCAGAAATTGTGGATATATGTGTAGAAAATGATAAGGTAAAAAGTATAGAGACAAATGTAGGCGCAATTTATAATGTTGAATGTGTAATAATTGCGACAGGAACATATTTAAGGGGAAAAATACATATAGGTGAAACCAATTATGATAGTGGACCAGATGGAGTATTTCCATCTATTAAACTTGCGGATGTATTAAAAAGATTAAATATAGAAATATTTAGATTTAAAACTGGGACTCCTGCAAGAATTAATAGAAAAAGCGTAGATTTTTCTAAAATGGAAATACAAGAAGGAGATATTAATCCAGAAGCTTTTTCACTGGAGGACAAAATTGACAAGGATACAAAACAGTTGCCATGTTACTTAACATATACAAATGAAAAAACTCATGAAGTTATAAGGAAAAATTTATATCGTTCACCATTATATTCTGGTAAAATAGATGCTACAGGACCAAGATATTGTCCATCTATAGAAGATAAAGTAGTAAGATTTGCTGATAAAGAGAGACACCAAATATTTATAGAACCTATGGGAGAAAATACAGAAGAAATGTATGTGCAAGGAATGAGCTCATCACTTCCGGAAGACGTGCAAATAGAGATGTATAGAACAATAGCTGGCTTAGAAAATGTGGAATTTACAAGACCGGCATATGCTATAGAATATGATTGTATAAATCCTATGGAACTTAAGCTATCATTAGAGCATAAAAAAATAGAAGGAATGTTTTTTGCAGGACAAATAAATGGAACATCTGGATATGAAGAAGCAGCTGTTCAGGGCTTAGTGGCAGGAATTAATGCAGGTTTGAAAATAAAAAAGGAAACTCCATTAATTTTAAAAAGATCAGATGGATATATAGGTGTTTTGATTGATGATATAGTTACCAAAGGGACAAACGAGCCATATAGAATGATGACCTCAAGGGCAGAATATAGATTACTACTAAGGCAGGACAATGCGGATTTAAGATTGACACCAATAGGATATAGGGTAGGCTTAATAAGTGAAAAAAGATATAATGAATTCAAAAATAAAAAAGAGATGATAGAAGAAGAGATAAATAGATTGAAAAAAACAACAATAAAGCCAACTGATGAAGTAAATCAATTATTAAGAAAATTTAATTCTTCTTCAATAGATACAGGTGTAAAATTAGCTGATTTGCTAAAAAGAACAGAAATTACATATGAAATATTGCAACCAATAGATATAGAAAGAGAAGATTTACCAAACGAAGTAAAAGAAGAGGTAGAAATACAAATAAAATATGAAGGATATATAAAGTTACAAGAAGAGCAAGTAGAAAAATTTAAAAAATTAGAAAATAAAGTAATACCAGAAAAAATAAGATATGATGAAATAAAAGGATTACGATTAGAGGCTAGACAAAAATTAGACAAAGTAAAACCTATATCAGTAGGACAAGCAAGTAGAATATCAGGTGTTTCACCAGCTGATATATCAGTATTATTAGTATATTTAGAGCAAATGAAAGGAAAAATTTAAGAATGGAAAACTTTAATAAAACAATTATAGAATTATCAAGAAAAATTGATGTTGAAATAGATGAACAAATGTGCAAACAATTCTATCAATATATGAAATTACTATTAGAATGGAATGAAAAAATTAATTTAACCGCAATAACAGAAGAAAATGAGGTAATATTAAAACATTTTATAGATAGTTTAACAATAAATAAATATATTGAAGAAGGAGAAACAATAATTGATATTGGAACAGGTGCTGGATTTCCAGGTATACCACTTGCAATAACAAAAATGGAGAATAAAATAACACTAGTAGATTCATTAAACAAGAGAATAAATTTCTTATTAAAGGTTAAAGATGCTCTTAAACTTAATAATGTAGAGGCGATACATGGCAGAGTTGAAGAAATAGGAAAAAACTGTAATCATAGAGAGCATTACAATGTAGTCACCTCAAGAGCGGTAGCAAAATTAAATATCTTATTAGAATATATGATGCCATTAGTAAAAGTTGGCGGAAAATGTATTTGTATGAAAGGTTCTAACATAGATGAGGAAATAGAACAATCAAAGAAAGCTCTAAATATTTTAGGTGGTGAAATAATAAAAGTAGATAAAATGGTACTTCCTAGTACAGATATTTCTAGAAATATTATATTAATAAAAAAAGTAAGGGAAACACCAAAGCAATACCCTAGAAAGCCTGGCACACCCGCAAAGGAGCCGATTGCTTAGAATATGTAAAAGATACAAAAAAATAAAATATTTTAAAAAATTTCATTGACATATTAATAATATTTTTATATTATTAATATGTTAAATTTTTTATAAATGGAGGCAATCAATTTGGGAAAAGTAATATCAATAGCAAATCAAAAAGGAGGAGTCGGAAAGACTACTACCGCAATAAATTTAAGCACTATCTTAGCTAAAAAAGGAAAAAAAGTATTAATGATAGATGCAGACCCACAAGGCAACGCAACAAGTGGCGTAGGTGGAGATAAAGAAGTAGAAATTTCAGTGTATGACTTATTAATTGAAGATATAGAATTGAATGAAGCAATTCAAAAGACTAAAATAAAAAATCTAGATATATGTGCTTCAAATATAAATTTAGCAGGGGCAGAGGTACAACTTGTTAATATGGAGAAAAGAGAGTACAGACTAAAAGAAAAATTAGATCCAAAAAAGAATAATTATGATTACATAATAATTGATTGCCCTCCTTCATTAGGTTTAATTACATTAAATGCATTTACCGCATCTGATAGTGTTTTAATACCAGTTCAATGTGAATACTATGCTTTGGAAGGTCTTGGACAACTGATGAATACAATAGATTTAGTAAAAAGACACCTAAACAAAAGTTTGGAAATCGAAGGCGCATTATTGACTATGTTTGACATTAGGACAAACTTATCTAATCAAGTTGTTAAAGAAGTTAAGAGATATTTTGAGAACAAGGTATATAAAACAGTTATTCCAAGAAACGTAAAATTAAGTGAAGCACCAAGCTATGGAATGCCTATTACAGTATATGATCCAAGGTCAAAGGGAGCAAAAAGTTATGAGAAATTTGTTAAAGAGTTGATGAAGGCAAACGAAAATGATAGTAAAGGAAAGCACGCAAAATAAAAAGAAAGGAAAGTGAATACAATGGCAAAAAAAACAGGATTAGGTAAAGGGCTAGACGCATTGTTTAGTGATAAACCATTAACACAGGCAGAAGAAGAAAAAATATTAAAAGAGGGCGAAGAATTAGTACAAAATATTAAAGTGATTGAAATAGAGCCAAATAAAGAACAACCAAGAAAGCACTTTGACAGTGAAAGTTTAGAGGATTTGGCAAAATCAATTAAAAGGTATGGGGTAATTCAACCAATAATAGTAAACAAAAAAGACAACTATTATATGATAGTAGCAGGAGAAAGAAGATGGAGAGCTTCAAAAATTGCGGGATTAACGGAAATACCATGTATAGTAAGAGATAATGACGAAAGAAAAAATAGAGAAATAGCATTAATAGAAAATATACAGAGAGAAGATTTAAATCCAATAGAAAAGGCTAGAGGATTTAAGCAATTATTAGATGAATATGAATTGACACAACAAGAACTAGCTGATATGGTTGGAATTAGTAGAAGCGCATTAGCTAATACTGTAAGGTTATTGAATTTAGATCCAAGGATAATGAAGTTAGCAGAGGAAGGGAAATTGTTAGAGTGCCATTGTAGATCTTTAATGGCAATAGATGATGTAGAAAAGCAATATAAAGCAGCATTAAGAATAATTGAAAATGGAGATACGGTAAGAGACATAGAAAGAAAAGTAAAAAATACAAGAGAAGCAAGAAGTAAAAAAGATAATAAATATGAAGCAATATACAGAGATATAGAAGATTCATTCCAAAGCTTTTTTGGAACAAAGGTAAAATTAAATGCAAAAAAAAGAAGTGGAACAATTACAATTCAATATTCAACAAATGAAGAACTAGAAAGATTATTAGAATTAATAAAACAGTAAGAAATGTATTGACAAATACGGATAAATTGTGTTAATATATAAAAGGTTGCTATAAATAGCAACTAAATGGAGAGGTGGTCGAGTTGGTTTATGGCACCAGTCTTGAAAATTGGCGTAGGTTT
>ERZ779956.27-NODE-27-length-101480-cov-5.036332_pt1 | contig 101480 bp, 60 predicted proteins | sample MGYA00511940_ERZ779956 | MGnify/ENA primary metagenome ERZ779956 (study PRJEB29588, sample SAMEA2154992) | human gut metagenome | biome: human gut; feature: human-associated habitat; material: faeces | place: Denmark | collected 2008/2010 ...
AGCAGTCGGGCGGATGAACATGTTAGTTACGAAGTGAGCCTGCCATGCCACTTCCATGATGAAACGTACTTTCATACGAGTAGCGGGGTTGGCACCACAGAAGGTATCAACAACAAACAGACGCTTGCCGCTCAGCTGCTTAACAGCTTTAGCTTTCAAGTCAGCCCAAGCTTCTTCAGAGCAAGGTTTGTTGTCGTTTTTGTATTCTTCAGAAGTCCACCATACAGAATCCTTGCTGGCTTCATTCATTACGAAGAATTTATCTTTAGGAGAACGACCGGTATAGATACCTGTCATTACATTTACAGCACCCAGTTCAGTTACCTGACCTTTTTCAAAACCTTCCAAACCTGGTTTGGTTTCTTCTGCGAACAGTACATCGTAAGACGGGTTGTGGATAATTTCCTTCACGTCTTGGATACCGTACTTGCTTAAATCTAAATTTGCCATTTCTTTTAATGATTTAAAATGTTGGTATTTGGTTTATAATCTCTTTCCTTAATCTCTTTTTACCTTTGATTTACAAGGGAAAACGGGTGTAGAAAAGCTCTTTTTTTCCTGCTTTTCAGCAGGTCCCTTGTTTTTCGCCTACAAAAGTAATACTTTCTTTTTAAAGAAAAGCTCTATTAGAGAAATTTTTCTCTAATAGGAAATCTTTTATAAAACCATAACAATATCTGCTAACTGAATGTTGCAAATTGAGTGAAATTCGTTTACTTTGCAGCAGATTTTAATGTGCTAATGTGCTGATATGCCAATGTGCTAATTGCCATGCGGCATTACGTACACCACATTTGCACATTAGCATATTTGCACATTAGCACATTTATAGTTATGAAGGTTATCAACTTTGCCGAGACAAATTCTGTCTTGAACCAATACGTGGCGGAAATTCGTGATGTAGCAGTCCAGGGCGACCGTATGCGTTTCCGCCGTAATATTGAACGCATTGGAGAGATAATGGCGTATGAAATGAGTAAGGAACTGACGTATTCTGTCAAGCAGGTACAGACTCCCTTGGGGGTGGCGTCGGTCAGCACACCCGATGACGAGGTGGTGATTGCCACTGTTTTCCGTGCCGGATTGCCTTTGCATACTGGATTCTTGAATATGTTCGACCATGCCGGGAACGCTTTTGTTTCCGCTTACCGTTATTATAAGGATAAGGAATGCCGTACGGTGGATGTACACATCGAATACATCGCTACTCCGGATTTGTCCAAGAAGACATTATTGATTGTAGACCCGATGCTTGCCACGGGAGAAAGTATGGAATTGGCCTGGAAGGCCTTCGTCACCAAGGGGATGCCGGCCAAGTTGCAGATAGCTTGTGTCATAGCCAGCCAGCAGGGCGTAGAGCATCTGGAAAAGCTGTTCCCTGGAGATGAAGTGACCTTGTGGTGTGCAGCAATCGACCCGGAGATGAACGAGCATTCCTATATCGTTCCCGGGCTGGGAGATGCCGGAGATTTGGCGTTCGGTGACAAGATATAAGGTTCATATATCTTTTCCATCAGCCTTTTCCCAAGTGCGGGCCTATAATGACCCGGTTCATAATAATTGTGGATGTCTTCCGTGTATTCGTTGATACCGGTGAAATCAAATACATTCCGTTTTCCGAAGAAGCGCTTCAGTGTCTTTACGTCGGCAGGGTTTATGTTGACTTGCAGGTAGTCGGGACTGATAATGATTTTTACATCGGTATCATGTTTCCGGCAAATCCACTTTATTTCCTGCAACAGATTGATTTGCTTTTCCCTGAGCACTTGGGGGGCTTCCCGGTATTTCCCGTCTCTATAATTCTTCATTTTCTCTTTGGTGAATTCTCCTTTCCGGTTTTCCCAGTACTTATCTCCCTCTTCCTTTATCATTTCCTCCCTGGGATTCAGCACATCATTGGTTACCGGGTTTCGGGTGGAGCCATAGGGATTTATCACCCCTTTCATGTAAGGGCGATAGGTGTGGAACAGCTTGTAGTCCAGATAGGGGAGGAGAAAGTTCGGGTAGAAGAAGGCTTGGCAGAATTCCTTCTGGAACTTGAAGTTGCTTATTCCCGATATGGCGGGCGGCAGAATGTTGGAATGTCCGGTCAGGCAGCGGTCGTTGTGCAATGATTCCTTGTCGATAATCAGCAGCAGGTTCTTGATTGTTGCACCTGCCTTGTCCAGTGCCTTCAGCTTCAGGCAGACGGCGGCAAGGCTTTCGGCATTTCCGAATAACCGTACGGCTCTTCCACCGTGGAGGTATTTTTCCCATTCATGGCATTGATAAGCCATAGTGCAGGAGTTTCCCATGATATAGGAGTCGATGGGGATAGTATCCCGGTTGTTCAGATACATCTGCCACCCCACGTGCCCTTCGTTTAGTACAACCGGGGTTTGGTCGTATCGTTCATAGTTCTTCAGGACCATGAAAGGGTCGTCCAGGAAATAGACTGCCAGTAGGGCTATAAAAGGGATAAAAAGGATAAATAGCTTTTTCATGAAACGTATGGCTGCGTTCCGTTCGCTGTTTTTCTTCATCATGTGTCTTTATTGTCAAAATTGTAAATATATGAAGCTGTCCGAGTTGAACTGTCCCAGTGTGAAGAGTATTATGGCGAGCAGATAATAGATACTCCATCTTACGGCTGCCGGCTGTCGTCCGAGGGCTTCCAGCAAATCATGCTTGGACATGAAATATTCGTAAACCAATATCAGTACGAGTGCGCTTCCTGCCACAATGCTGTTGTGGTCCGGCATTCCGATGTTCATTTCCTTCCAGCTGTAATGCACATCGAAGGAGAGGTGGCTGATGTAGTGGAACGCTTCGGCCATGGAGCCCGCCCGGAAGAATATCAGAGAGACGGCAAAAAGCAGGTAGGTCCTTACGACGGATAGTGTGGCATATAAGCGGCTCCCCAATTGGGCTTTCAGTCTGCGGTGAAATGCTGTGGTCTTCATCTCGTAGAAGATGATGACACCTTGAATTAGTCCGTAGACAGCGAAGTTCCATCCGGCACCATGCCAGATACCCAGTCCCGTGAAGGTCAGCGCCAGACTTAGAAATACGCCCCATTGTCCCCATCCACGCAGGTTCGAGGACAACGGGAGGTACAGATAGTCGCGTACCCAGAATGAAAGCGACATGTGCCATCGGCGCCAGAAGTCGGCAGTGGTCTGTGCAATGAACGGCCGGTTGAAGTTTGGGCTGAGCTTGAATCCCAGCATGCGCGCTCCTCCCAATGCGATGTCGGTATATCCGGAGAAGTCGGCATACAGCTCTATCGGATATAGGAGGCATGCCATCAGCAATTGCACGCCCGAGGCTGTGTATACCGACCCGAAGACACCGTCTATGTATGGGGCGATGGAGTCGGCCAGTATCAGTTTCTTTATTAGTCCCACGACAATCAGTCTCATTCCGTAGACCATGGATGTATAGTCCGTAGCTTTGCAGGACTTCAGTTGGGGGAGCATGTCACTTGCTCTTTCTATGGGACCGGAAAGGAACTTCATGAAGAAGAGCATGTATATCATGAAGTCGGGCAGGCTCTTTTCCGGTTCTTCTTCTTGCCAATAGATTTCTGTCAGGTACGAAATGGCCTGGAAAGTATAGAAAGAGATTCCCAGCGGAAAAAGGATGTGGCAGTCTGTAAGCCGGTCGGCATACCGGAATGCCAACCAGCTCACGACCAGAAAACACACACCTGAAAAATAAATTCCCTTCATGCTGCTTTCCCGCTTGGTCTGTCCTATCCATTTGCCAAGGTAGAAGGTGGTAAGCGTGAGGATGAGGGCCGTTATCAGAAAAGTGAGGTGGTAGAAGCCTATGAAGAGGCAGCTGGCTGTCAGTAAGGTCGCTTTTCTGAATCGTGAAGGAAGCGTATGGTATAGAATGAAAGTACACGCAAACAGTACGACGAAGTTCAGGGATATGAATGACATTTCCTAGTTGGTTTTGGTTAAAATGGCATGGCAGATGTCTCCCACGTTTTTGAGTTTTACAATATCTCTGAAGGTGAAGCGTACATTGAATTTCTTCTCTATCTTGTTTATCAGTTGCATGTTGGTCAGTGAATCCCATCCTTCCACATTCTGGGCGGTGGTCTCATTGTCAAGTACAATGTTCTCTCTTTTCAGTACCTCCCGAAAGATGAGGCTCATTTCATTCAAAATAGTCTGTGTATCCATTGTCAAGTTTAAATTAGTTCTTGTATTTTCTTTCTGTCTGTTTTGCTACTGGTGTTCAGCGGAAACTGTTCCAGGCAATGCATATGCTTGGGAATCATGTAGTAGGGAAGCCTGCTATACAGATATTCCTCTATCTGCTGTTTGTCGAGCTGTTTCTTCTCTACGACGAGATGTAGTTCGCACTGATTGCCGTTGTCGTATTTGGGAATGACGACTACACGGCATTCACCGTTGAAAAAGTTTTTTGCCACATGTTCAATCTCGCTCAGCTCGATGCGAAATCCTTGTATCTTTATCTGTGAGTCTTTTCGTCCGCAATAGATGATGTCACCGTCGGCATCCATCCGGCAGAGGTCTCCCGTCTTGTAGTATACTTTTCCATTGGCGGTCTCTACGAGGCATTCCCCGTTTTTTTCGGGAGCATTCCAGTATCCACCCATCACTTGATTGCCGCTAATCCATAGTTCGCCGGTTTCTCCGGTAGGCAGCGGGCGACCGTCGTTATCCATAATTAGGGCATCGATGCCTTCGAAAGGCCTTCCGATAGCGGTCATGCCGTTGTGATGCTTGCAGGAGGTGACGGGTATCCGGTAGGCAGTGCAGTAGATGGTTCCCTCTGTCGGTCCGTATAGGTTTATGAAAGAGGCATTGGGGACACATTTTCTGAAAGCATCCAACAGCTCCGCGTCAGAAGCCTCGGCAGTAACCACTAGATATCTAAGTGCGGGGAGGTGTATCTCCGGAAAATAGGGACGTAGCAGCTGGAGCAGTGAAGGGGCCACGGCAGCGAAGGTCAGGTCGTATTTTTCCAGAGTTTCAATTACGTTGATGTATTTCACGCCTTCCGGAGAAACGGTGTATATGCAAGCACCCAGCGTCAGCGGATATAGAAAGGATACGATGGAAACGTCGAAAGTGAGTTCGAACATCTGCAGCATCCGGTCGTTCTCGTCCAGTTGCCAGTCGAGGCGGTGGTAGGCGGTATAGAAAGCATTCAGGTTACGGCGGGAGATGGGTACTCCTTTGGGTTCGCCTGTGCTTCCGGAGGTAAAGATGATGTAGGCATTTTCCTCTTCTGCCGTATGGAGGATGTCTTCTGCGGCATGGAACGTGGCGGAGTTCTCTGCCTGCTCTATTTCGGAGGTACATATCAGTTCCAGATTCCGGGTGTCGAGGTTCAAGACATGGATATTCTCGGTATGCAGCACGAGGCGGATGCCTGCCGAGTCGGCAATTCTGTCGTTCCTATGTTTGGGGTAGGAAGGATGGAGGATGACGTATGTCTTTCCGCAAATCAGTGCAGATAGTATGGATGCGTATGTTTCCAGTCTGTTTTCTGCGACGATACCGATAATTTTGTCTTCTCTGTCCTTGAATAGGGAGGATATTTTCTGTACGCAAGTTGCCAGCTCTCCATAAGTGCAGGCAGTGTCTTCGATGACGAATGCCGGTCGGTCGGCATATTTGCCGAAGGCTTTCATGATGTCGCCAATCAAGTCATTTGGATACTTTTTCATTTAGTCCGTTATGTTATAGTTCAGTTTTTGCGGAAGCGATGTTTGTCCGTCGTTCATTAAAGACAGTGGTTTCCCGCAATCTCCCTACCGGGAAATCCTTAAGATTTCTAAAAAAGGAGGGATACTGTTCGGAATAAAAGAAACAGAGGGGGCAAATACATACTCACCACAGGATAACACGGATTAACACTGCTAAAAGCTCTTTATTATCAGAACCCCTAAGGCAATCTGTGTTAATCCGTGTTATTCTGTGGTGAGTATGATATACTCTTCGGGCAAAATGGGTTTGCGAACAAAGTCCTTATTTTGCCCAGAACAGTTTGTGGTAGTAAGTGTCTTCGGCTGACACCTCTTTATAGTAGGGATTGTAGTTGACTTCCGTATTCGGGTATCTCCAGCGGTTCGGCACATTTGTGATGGTACCGGCCACTTCGGGGAAGGCCAGGCCGGACGGATAGCCGGTACGTCGGATATCACTCCATGCCTCACGACTGGCTAGGAAACCGAAATGCAGCCACTTTTGGGTAATGATGGCATCCATCTTGTCTGTATATTTCGTGCTGTTCCATTTGGCAGCGGCGAAAGAGGCGGTTTCTTCGGCGGTAGGGGCATCATACCGGCGTGCGTTTTCACCCGTACTTACCGAATCGTAATAGTAGTAAAGCGTGATGGACTGGCTGACAGCCTTTTTGAACTCTTCTTCCGCTTTCGCTTCATTCTTTGCCACTCCATACCCCATTTCATAGGCTTCCGCTTTCAGGAAATGGATTTCGGGTGAGGCCATTATCAGCATGTCGAATTTGTCGTTTTCCCAAAAGAAACCTTTCTGCGTGATTTGTGAGAAACCGGTGTTGCTGGTATTGACTTCGTCTTGTGCCTGCGAGTTGTAATATTCCGTCAGCTCATCTGCCACGGTAAGGTCTGTACCCAGATAACGGTGCTCGTCCAATTGACCGGTGTTTTGGTTGGTAATCTTCACGGGATTGAAGTTGAGCAGGATGCGCGGGTCGTCTTCTCCTTTCACATAAACGCCGCTCAGTGGGTCATTGCTGGTCATATCATAGTTGCCATGGCCCAGCATGCGGTCGATGATGGCGCCCGAAGCAAGTCGGTTGGTTACCCAGTCACCCAGTCCGTGGCCTGCGGTGAAGTTCAGTTGCCCAGACTTCTGGTTGACAATGAGAATGTTGTTTTCTTGTTCCTCTATCAACGGATAGGCTGACGGATTTTCCAGGATTTCCTTGATGGCGGTACGGCCTTCCGCCTGCAAGTCTCCTTGCGCGGCTACGCGCATGGCAAGGCGCAGTCGCAAGGAGTTTGCATAACGTTCCCATTTGTCCATGTCCCCGTTGTTGATAAAGTCTTGTGTATTGAAGTTCCTCGGTGTGGGGATGGAACGGAACCGTGGAGCAATTTCTTTGAGCTCATCAAGAATGGTTTTATAAATATCCTCGGCCTTGTCATAATGAGCATACGATTTACCTACATCGTTGGTAAGCGGCAGCGTACAAGCTTCCGAGAAAGGCATATCCCCGAAAACGTCCACTGTGGCGGCAAAGAAATCGTACAACTGTACTTTGGCGGCAAGATAGAATGCCTCGTCCTGGGCTTGTTCTGCCGAGCTTTCTTCCTCGTAGAGAGATTCCAGCTTACGGAACTGGGCCAGTGCCGAATACACATTGTCCCACTGTCCGTCAATAGCGGGTATATAGCCGGGGGTATACATATCCGTAGTGTTGGAGTAGCCGAAGGTTTGTGCATACTTGCCCGTAAACTGTGAATCGAATCCGAAGAACCGGTTGTATTCGTAAACATCATAGTCCTTTACTTTTTGGAAGACTCCTACCATCAGATTACTGATGGTGACTTGGGTTACTTTGGAGGGGTCTTCGTATTTGCTGTCGAAGTCATAATCCGTACAGCTTGATGTTGTCAAGAGGAATGCTCCCAATGAAACAAGAGATAATATCTTTGTCTTTTTCATACTCTTTGTTGTTTTTTGGATGGTTGTTTTGTCAGAAACTTGCACGAAGTGAAACACCGAAACTGCGGGTAGCTGTGGTAGAACTTCCCACGGTAGCCTGGTTGGCCCAGGATGTTCCGACGGACGACTCCGCATCGTAGTTTTTCAGTGCTTTGTAGAAGTAGAAGAGGTTACGTCCGAAGACCGACACACTCAGCCGGCCCAGTCCCAGTTTGGAAATCATCTTTTCGGGAAACTGGTAGCCGATGGTCAATTCACGCAGTTTGACATAAGAATTGTCGAATACCGAATGGCGGTATGTCAGCTGTTCGGCCTCCGTTCCCCAATTATAGGTGGTGTTGTAGTAATAGCCTGCCGGAATGATACGTGTGTTTCTTTCGCCAGTGGAGGCCACTACACCCGGAAGGATGATGCCGTCGTGGTAGATTATCTCTCCGTTGGGGCCGGCACCCGTGGAAGGGTCTACTTGTACCGGAATTCCGCTGGAATTGTTGTCGCCCGGATAGTAATAGGATAGTCCGCCGTGTTCCGTATCACGGTACTTCAGGGATTCGGGTGTCAGACCCACTGCGGTGGCATATTGGTTCATTTCGTTGATGACATCCCCTCCGATGCGGAAGTCGATACTGAAATCGAGGAATACATTCTTGTAGGAGAAAGAGTTGAATAGACCTCCTACGCCTGCCGGATTGATGTTGCCGACTTTCTGCAATTCGGTTTGGTTGAGGTAAAGACCTTTATCGGAAACGAGGTACTCACCGTTTTCGTTCACTTGGGGAACCTGTGCATAGATGTCACCCATTGGCTGGCCTTCCACAGCTTGTATTTTTATTCCGCTGCCTCCGGAGTTGAGTATTTCCAGATAGGGCACTCCATCGGCCAGTTTCACTACTTTGTTCTTATATACACCATAGTTGGCTGTCAGGTCCCAGCGGAAATCTCTGGTCAGTATGGGAGTGGCACTGATTGATATATCCCAGCCGTGGTTGGCTACCTCGCCCACATTCATCAACACATTCTTTACGCCTGATGTGGAAGGTTGCGGCGTGGAGAGTATCTGGTCCTTTACACGGTTGTTGTAGTAAGATACATCTATACCCAACCGGTTGTTTAAGAACTTGCTTTCCAGACCTATCTCGTATTCGTACTTCTTTTCCGGATGGATATCTGCATTCCCCCATGAAGAGGGAATGGTGTTCCAGGTGAATCCGTTGTCCGAACCTTGCTCGTAGACGATATTGGCGGTATAGGTTTCAGGAGCATTTCCTACGATACCGTATGAGAGGCGCAGTTTTCCATAGTTCCACCATGACGGCATGTGGAAGGCTTGGGTGAAGAGGAAACTCAGATTGGCGGAAGGATAGAAAAAACTCTGGTCTTTTAGGGTAGACGAGCGTTCCTGGCGTCCGGTCAGTTCAAGGAATAGATAGTTGTCCCATCCCAGGCTCAGTGTACCCATATAGCCGGTTTTCAGTAGTTCCATACGTTGCAGAGTACTGCTTGGCGTGTAGCGGCTGGCATTGAGGTCGAACCAGTTTTCCGTGACAAGCCCGCCATTGGTGGAGACCCTGATATTGTTCATATTTTCGTAGCGTCCGGTCCAGCCTACGGTGGCGGCAATGTCGAAGCGGTTGATATTATAGTTGAAGTTCAACATAACATCTCCATAAACAATGTCGTAACGGCGGTTGATGGACTGGAAGCTGCCGTTGGGGTCGTATAGGGAATTGGGTTGTTCGCTTTCATATTTCAGTGTTTGCTTCACATCTGTGATATCAGTTGAAACCTGGGCACGCAGACTCAGCCAGTTGGTTATCTGCCAGGTGGGGCGAATCATACCGATGAGCCGGTTCTCTGTCTCGTCGCTATGGTGATGGTACATATTCCACAGCATGTTGTTCACTCCGGTGGCGTAACTGGGGTCGTAGGCCCATGATTCCTCGGGAGTCAGCGTGGCGTTTCCTCCGACAAAGGTATTACGGTATCCCAGACTGGTGACGTAACTTTGTTTCAGATAGGGAATGTCCAGGAAGGTGGAGAACATGTTGCCGAAACCGCTGTATAGGTTGAGCGAGGTTTGCGGGCGGTCTTCTACATTCTGTACGATGTAGTTAAGGGAGTATTCCAGTTTCAGCGGTTTCGCCAGTTGATACGAACCGGTCAGCTTGAAGTTGTGTTTGGTGAAGCTTCCGGTCAGGGCATTGGGAATCTCGTCCATGAATGTGTAGGAGAAGCGGTTGCTGGTGGTTTCCGTCCCTTGTGAGATGGCGAGATTGTAGGTCTGGGTCCAGCCGGTGCGAAACAACTCTTTCCACGGGTTGTCGGTCAGTGCCTGGTAGGGGCGCATCTTCCCGTCCCAGTAAAGTACCTCGCTGCCGTCGTATTTTGGGCCGAAGGACAAGGTGGTGGAACGGAGGCTTTTGTAGCTTTGTCCGTTTAGGGTTCTCTGATAGAAGCCTCCCGTCTGTTTCTCATAATCGCTGTATGCGGTGTTGTAGGTTCCCGGCCCGTATACGGTCTGTACTTTTGGCAGATAAGCCGGTAAGTTTGCCATGACTTGGGCATTGAAGTCCACCGTCAGCTTGCCGCTTTTGGCGCGCTTGCTAGTGATGACTACCGCACCGTTTGCAGCCTCCGAGCCGTAGAGAGCTGTGGCGGAAGCTCCTTTCAGAATACTGAGGCTCTCGATGTCCTCTGGGTTGATGTCTACCAGACCATTGGAACGGATTTGTCCGTCGTTGCCAAATTCGGCGAAGTCCGTGCTTTTACCCGTGCCGCCGTTGCGGATGGGTACACCGTCCAGAATGATGAGTGGCTGGTTATTTCCAGTGATGGAAGTCAGTCCGCGTACGTTGATGGAGACAGCTCCGGCAGAACCGCCTTGTGTCTGTGTGATGCGGACTCCCGGTGCTTTACCGTACATGGCAGAGGCAAAGTTGGGTGCTCCTGCCTTTACCAATTCGTCTGCACTGATGGTACTGATGGCATAGCCGACACGTTTCGTGTCTTTTTTGATACCCATTGCCGTTACTACGACTTCTTTCAGTTGCTGGGTATCTTCGCTGAGTGTAATCTTCAGGTCGCCTTGCTTTTTTCGTTTTGCCAGGTTTATCTCCCGGGTAGCATAGCCCATGTAAGCGATAGAGAGTGTTGCATCTGCAGGAACGGTCAGTGTGAAGTTGCCGTCCACATCGGTAATGACGCCGTTGTTGGTGCCTTTCTGTATGACGCTGGCACCGATAAGCGGTTCTCCCGTTACATCTCTTACAATGCCTGTAATGGTTCGGTTCTCTTGTGCAAAGGCTGTTCCGGTGAAAAGAAATGTTAATAACCAACTTGCAATAATCAAACTTTTTTGGAAGTGCGACGCTGAATGTGGAATGTCACACCGTTTTCTCATCCTGATTTTCATACTACTGAAAAATAATTGATTTATCTTATTATAAATGTTACGTCCTTTCGGCGGATATTTTAGCAAGAGGTATGCCAAACGAAAGGCAGACTATCCTTTTAAGAATGAATGATATTGATAATCAATTGCTTATTTTCTATCGGGAAAAAGGGAAGTTCGGGTGTTTGTGGTGTGGAGATGTGGAAAAAATCCACAGTAGGTATTCCACAATTTCCCTCTCTTCCCTTGAAGTCTTGTTGTCGACCCTTATTGGTAGCCTTGTTCATCGGAGGTATGCTCTATCACTACAATAAAATCTGGTGCAGTTGCAGTGGTTGCATTTTTTTTCAGGGTGGGAGTGTTTTTGACCTTTATCCGGGAAGGATTACTCGAACGAAAGAGCTATCAGCCTGCGGTTTGTGAGATTGATATTAAGCCAGTATAAATCAGAGAATCACTTTCAAAATGTGACTACTATGGTTACTGTGGCAAATATAGTTATTCTTGATGGAAGAACTGCATGTTTGGCGTAATAAGTATCTATGTTTGGGAGAGAAAGGATAGGGAGGTACTCTTACTTTTAGGAAATTAATATCATGTTTGCACCTTATTTGTTTCGTGCAAACATGATATTAATAAATCTTAGTGGTTTATTTTACTTCCCACGTATCATTCGTCATCAATAACTCCTCGAAGTTGTGATACTTCTTCTTGGCAGACACCTCTTCGATTTGTTCATGAACAGCATCGTCGTAAGTAGGAGCTTCCACATCGCGGATAACACCGAGTGCAATCGGGAAGTCGGGACCTTCCATCAGGGCAAGCTTCAGTTGCAGGGTGTTGTCCATGCAGTGGGCATCGTGGATGAGGATATCCTTCTCTGTAATGCCGTTCTCACCGAGTTTCACGACTTTTAGACCAAAGCCTTCCTGCATCAGTCCGTATTCGTTGTTCTCGCCGAAGAGCATTGGTTCGCCGTGTTTCAAGTAGATAGCATTCTTGGCGCGGTCTTCCTTTTTGGCTACGGAGTCATGCGTACCGTTATTGAAGATAACGCAGTTTTGCAGAATCTCGCAAACGGAAGCCCCTTTGTGAGCCATGGCTGCCTTCAATATTTCCACTGTCCCCGGAGCATCGGTAGCTACCGCGCGGGCAAAGAAACGGCCGCGGGCACCGAAGCAAAGCTCTGCCGGGTGGAATGGATCTTCTACCGTACCATAGGGAGACGACTTGCTGACGAAACCACGTGGAGAGGTCGGAGAATATTGACCTTTGGTCAGACCGTAGATGCGGTTGTTCAGCAGAATCATGTTCAGGTCGATGTTACGGCGTACGGCGTGGATGAAGTGATTACCGCCGATGGCCAGACCGTCACCGTCGCCGGAGATTTGCCATACCGTCAGGTTGGGATTGGCAACCTTGGCACCTGTAGAGATGGCAGCAGCACGTCCGTGGATGGTCTGCATCGCATACGTATTCATGTAATAGGGCAGACGGCTGGAGCAGCCGATACCTGAGATGACGGCATTCTCCCAAGGAGCTTTGCCGATTTCTGCCATTGCTTTGTGCAGTGAAGCCAGAAAGAAGTGGTCACCACAACCCGGACACCAACGGGGTTGTCCTTTTTTATAGTCTTTTGCTGTATATTCGCACATAATCTTTTTTAATTGATAGTTGATAATTGATAGTTGATAATTGGTGGCTGGTCATTGATAATCCGCATATTACGCATGGTTATTATCAATTGTCAACTGTCAATTATCAATTAATTTATTGAACGCTGCGACCAGCTCGGCAACGACGAACGGTTGTCCTTTGACTTCGTTGAACTGGTACGGGGTGAAGTTGTCTATCTTCATACGTAGATAACCTGCAAATTGTCCGAGATTCTGTTCGGCAACTACCACCTTCTTGTACTTCTTCAGAACGGTTTCCGTGTTCTTGGGGAGCGGATTCAGATAAGTGAAGTGGGCGAGGGCAACCTTCTTGCCTGCCTTGTTCATCTCTTCCATGGCCGAATACAAGTGGCCGTATGTACCACCGAAACCGACAATCAGCAAATCGGCATCGTCTGCACAGCCTTGCACTTCTACATCAGGTACGGGGATTTTGGCAACCTTCTCGGCACGCAGGTGGCACATCAAGTCATGGTTTTCGGGATCGGTGGAGATGGCACCGGTATTGCTGTCTTTCTCCAGACCGCCGAGGATGTGCATATAGCCTTCTTGTCCGGGGATGGCCCAATAGCGGACACCTGTTTCGGGATTGCGTTTGTACGGAGTATAGTTGTCCTTCATTTCGGAAGTCACGTAGGGAGGGGTGATGGCGGGATAGTCTGCCAGTTTGGGCAGCTTCCAGGCGCCGGAGCCATTGGCAACAAAGCCGTCGGTCAGCAATACGACCGGGGTCATGTGCTCCAGTGCAATTTTGCTTGCCATGTAGGCTGCGTCGAAACAGCTTGTGGGTGAAGAGGCGGCGATGACGGGCATTGGGCTTTCACCGTTGCGGCCGAACAATGCCTGCAACAAGTCTGTCTGCTCTGACTTGGTGGGCAGACCGGTAGAAGGACCGCCACGTTGCACGTCGAGCACAACCAGCGGAAGTTCTGTAATGACTGCCAGGTTCATAGCTTCCGATTTCAGGCAGACACCGGAACCGGAAGTGAAGGTCACAGCCAGCGCACCTGCAAAAGCGGCGCCGATAGAAGTGGCGCAACCGGAAATCTCGTCTTCGCATTGCACGGTCATCACGCCCAGAGACTTGTGCTTGGAGAGTTCGTGCAGTACATCGGTTGCCGGAGTAATGGGATAGGAGCCGAGGAACAGCTTCAAGCCAGCCTTTTCAGCTGCGGCGATGAAACCGTAAGCAGTTGCTTTGTTCCCCGTGATATCCATGTATCTGCCGGGAACGGTAGTCTTACTTTCAATCTTATATGTATGGGCTACGGAAGCATGGGTGTTGTGTCCGTAGTCATATCCTGCATGGATGACCTTGATATTTGCCCCGGCAATTTCGGGCTTTTTGGCGAATTTCTCGCGGATGAAATCTTCGGCTATTTTCAGATCGCGGTTGAACAGCCAGCATACCAGGCCTACTGCAAACATATTGCGGCATTTCAGCATGGACTTGTTGTCCATTCCGGTGTCGGCAAGGCAGTCTTTCACCATCTTCGAGATGGGGGCGGCGATGACATCCTGCTTAATACCCATTTCCTCTATCGGATTATCGGTCTTGAAAGCGGCCTTTTCCAAGTCTGACTTCTGGAAAGCATCTGTATCGATGATGATACAAGCAGTGGATTTAGCAAACTTATATTGGGTTTTCAGTGCGGCGGCGTTCATCGCTACCAATACGTCGCATTTGTCACCTGGGGTATAGACTTTCTCTGCACCGATATGTACCTGAAAACCGGAAACACCGGTGAGTGAGCCTTGCGGGGCGCGGATATCTGCCGGATAGTCGGGGAATGTACTGATATCATTGCCCACGGTAGCCGAAACTGTTGAAAAGATGTTGCCGGCGAGCTGCATACCATCGCCGGAGTCTCCGGAGAAGCGGACTACCACTTGCTCCAGTTCTTTGACCATCATGTCGTTTGCCATAACTTACGAATTACTATAGATTATTTGAGGATTACTATTCCGTTTACATAGGCAGCAAATTTCGGAAAGTTAATCGGATTAACAAAACTTTTTTCGGAAAATCGGCAGAATACATTATCTTTGCATCCGTAATCAGCTTGCGTCGTGTAAAAATAGTGTAGAAGTTCTATAAATATTCTACATATTCCGCTGATTATCAGTTGAGGCTCTGTAGTTCAACGGATAGAACAAGAATTTCCTAAATTTTAGATAGGGGTTCGATTCCCCTCGGAGCTACTTTTCAAGCCCGTCTCCATTAAGGTGGCGGGCTTTTTGTTGCTTGTTGAATTCGGCTATTATTTCTTCCTTTTTTGTTTTTCTACGAAAAAACAAGAAATCAATCGTTCTGTGTTGAGTTGAAAAATATGGGATTTAAAATTGCGTGATTCTTGTCGTTACTTTTTGGAACTGCTCTTTATAACCGGCTAGGTTATAGCAAACCGGAATGGTACTGTTGCCGACACGGTATATGCCGAATTTGAAGTAATATCCTTCTTCGTCATTGCGGCCAATCAGTATCTCCTCATTGTTTACGATATGTTCTTTCACTTCCTTTTCTGATTGACGGTAGGACATGGTTACGTCAAGAAGTCCGGGTTTAAGAATGGTTTCTTTTTCTTTTCCATATTCGGTCCAGTCTATATTTACCTGAAAAGTTATCCAGCAATCTTTGGGGAAATTCTCGAATGGCATTTTATATGCTATTGTCGAGGTTTTGAAGGTAGAGGTGACTGGATGCATGATTTCTGCCTTGTCAGGATTGGCATTACAGCGGTCGGTCTTGTCCGTCAGCCATTTGCGGTCCGAATTGGCTTTGATGTAGAAATAACCTTGTGAAAAGCCGAAGGCAAGCGGGGGATAACCGCCTTGTTCTATCAGCCAACCGTTCGGTTTCCCTGCTCTGTAGAGGGTATCTCCTTGGGCGTTGATTTTGATAATTTTATCATATGCCGTATTTTTCTTGAAAATCATTCGCCTCTCCAGTTCCAGAAACTCCTTGGTACTGAGGCTCATTACTTTGCCATCAGGGTCGGACACAAGTGTACGGTTTGGCATGCCGTGCCATTGGGCAAAGATGGTAGATACGTTTTTGTCAAGGGTATGTGGAATGTAAACAGAGAATGTGTAGCTCATGGATGAACCTTGCGGGCAACTTCCCTTGCCATAATGATAGACGGTCTTCATCTTTTGAGCATTGGGATATTCATCTGCCGGATAGTTTTTGAAGTCGTCGGATACGGCATAGCAATAGCATAGTTCGGCGCGACCTTTGGTTTCTCCTTTAGAGTAGCCTTCCAGAGTGTTGTCATCTTGTTTCAGCTCAAAACGGTAAGAAGGCTGTCCTTGAAAGGGACGGGAGTAGTCCAGTTGTATGGCATGGGACTTATTGGTACCTACGGCCACCCAACAGCCGTCGACAATCTGTCGGATACGAGCAGAGTCGGCCTGTACATTCACACGTTCCTTGATGGGAGTTAATTCCGGCCATTCCATTATTTCGGGCAAACCTTTTCTTGATTTCACTCCATAGAAGTTGGATTGGGATTTGTTTTTTGCCCGGATAAGGCGTAGTTTGCATTTTGTTGATTTGTCAGGGGCCAGCGTTACGCTTTCTCCGGTTTTCAGGTCCAGTTCATAGGTCTCATTACCCAGCGGTTTGATGGAGACGGTACGTCCTGCAGATAGCTGATGGACGGCATCCCATCCGGATAACTGTATACGGCAAGGTTGTCCTTTTTCACTGGTCAGGCTGACCCATTCGGTTCTTCCGTCTTGGCGTTGAGCCGAGACGGTAAATCCTCCTTCCGTCCTGAGGGCATGGAAAGCACAATCTTTCCAATGGTCTGGCACAGCCGGGAAGATACGTATAGTCTCATCCCAGCTTTGTATAAGTAGCTCAGTAAGGGAGGCCGCAGCACTTAATGGGGTTTCTATTACCGGATTCTTACCTTGACTTTCCACATAGAATGTATTGGGTAGCAGAATGCTGATTCCGATTGGTTTGTTGATGAAATGTGCCAAGCGTTCGTAAGCCTTGTTACCGTTACCCAAATAGGCATATAGAGAAGCTGCTCCGGTATAGGAATATCCTGCTAATCCTTTCCCATCTTCTAAAGACAACCAGTGTTCGATGGATTTCTCCAGGAGTTTACGGTTCTCTGGTACATCGGGATGTAAAAGTCGGAAAGGGTAGAAGGCCAATAGGTGCGAATAATGGCGGTGGGACTTCTCCAGTGGTTTGTTGGCGGCAATCATCAGACCGTTTTCATTGGTGGGATATGGAGCCAGTCGTGTCAGGATTTCTTTCCAGCGTGCATAGTCGGGATGAGTGCTTGAAGTTCTGTCATGACATGCTATCAATGTTTGGAGCAACCAGCTCAGTGAAGCTAATCCGTAATTGCTGTCATTGTATTTTTGGAACCCTTCATATTCGGGAGACTCAATATGGGTGAGATGCCATGTGTTTTCTTTATAACACAGTATTTTATCGAATACGGCAAATGCGTCCAGTGCTTTTGGAACTACTTGTTGTTTGATATCTTGCCAGTCAGCACCGGCATATCGCAGGTACATATAATAGTTTTGCAATGCCCAGGTGTAGTCACCTATCTTGCATGGTTCAATAGAACGGACAAGTGAAGGAAACACTTCATCCATCAGTCGCTGGAAGTTTTTGCCTTGTTCCATCCTATTGGCTGGTCCTATGGGCATATAAGTCAGTTGTATATTTAGGTTCCACCAGAAACTGGGCCATGGGCTCAGTTTGAAGAAAGTGCCCATTACGTCCATTGCCGGGCCATCCGGATGAGAACAAGTGGCAAGTTTGTACATCTGTATGAAATAAAAGTTCTCCAGTTTTTTGTCCGGAATGGAAAGGAAAGAACGTTCGTGGTAGGCATTCCACCACTGGCGTGTCTTTTGTTTCAACAATTTAGTTCCTGTAATCTGTGCTGCTTCTACGGTCTTGATGGCTTTGGCAAGAGAGAGGGATGAAGCCGGCACTTCATTGGCTGTAGATACGTACAATACGGAACGTGGTTTTCCGTCCGGCACCTCTTTCCAGTAGGTTGCATAATCTCCTCCCGCCAACAAGGACTGTACCCAACTACCTTCTTTGTCTTTTTGGTTGACGACAGGTGCGGGGTTGTCCTTGTATTTTAATTTTTCTTTCAAATGGGGAAATACTCTTATGCGGGGAGAGCATGGGTTCCCGGGAATCCCCTTCCAGCGGTAAGGGACTCCGGAGGAAACTTCCACGATATTCACTTCTTCGGGTTGGGGAGTATAGGCGTGGAAAGTCAAGTCTCCTTTGTCTGTTTTTAGGTGTCCGGTCAGTTCGGCATTGTAAATGTCGAGATAAAAAGTGCCTGAAAGTATCTTCCCTTCAGGGAATAATAGCATTTTACCGACATCAAGCCTGCAAAAATCCACCATTTTATCTGCCTCTTCCGTGCCGATGGAGGTTTTTCGGTAGGGAGCTTTCCTATGATCTGTGACATCGGGACGTCCCAGATGGAAAACTAATGCATTGAGTGTGGAATCGGCATATACCATCATGCCGACCAATCCATTACCTAAAAAAGCACCTTCATTCCATTGCATGGGTAATTGTTCCCATATCAAGGCATGTTGGCGCATATACTTTTCCATGTCCGGAAACGAAGCTCCGGACATGGAAGTACATATGAAAAACAATAAAATTACGATTTTGATTGTACTACGCATAAATTTATTCCTTTTAGTTGGGCAACGGTATCATTGCTCTACGACCATAGTTAAATTTCAGACCTCTTTTATAAGCTTCAGGACCATACAAGTCTTGAATATCCATTTCGCCCAAGTTCACGAGGATTCCCCGCGCCATGAGTCCGGCATCTTCGTTTTCAAGGCGTGGCAGGGTTTCTGCGGCTTCTCTCAGCTCCGACAGGAAAGGACGGATACAGTCACGCATATCAGGGTCTAAAGATAAGCATTCCAGTGAAGAGTACCCTATTTTTCTGTATTTTTCCTCTGTGGGAATAATTAGGCGGGCAACGCTTTCTTGACTTTTACCCAGATAGGCTGCGGCATAGGCGGCTTCGGAAGCGATGTAGGGATTACTGTCTTGGAGGAGTGCCAACAAGGCTTGCGGACAAGAAGATATTTGCTTTTCTCTGGCAAGTTTGGCATATCCTACTACTCCCCAGAATCTCATTTCGGATAGCGGATTGGTAATTGCTTCTTCTAACATAGACAGAGAGGCGGTGGTTGCTGTTCCAGCTGTTTCAACAAGAGTATAAAGTTCGTTCAGAGGATATTTCTCCTTGCGCACTTTGTCGTAAAGAATATGACCGGTGCGTGAAGTGGGAAGGAAGAACCCCAAATCACCGGTGACACGAATATGGTCAGATAGTGCTTGGCGCATTTTGGACAAGATTTCTGCATATTCGGGAGTACCGGATAAGTCGTGCAGTTCATCCGGATCTTTTTCAAGGTCAAACAGCATTTCTGCCGGATGGGCTTCGAAAGTCAGTTTCCAGTTAGGGTTGGTATTATGCCCTTCCAATACTAGTTTATCCCATGCTTTGTTGGAAGGCATTCCCCATTGATAATAATTGCGCAGGGCAAACTGACGATAGGGGATATAACTACGGATATATTTGAAACGCCCATCGGTAACGGCGCGTACCGGCATGAAATGATGCAATTGATTGGCTGCTAATGCAAATTGCATCTGGCGTTTTTCTTTGTTTGCAAACTTGCCGTAAAGTGCTTTGCCCTGCATCTGTTTGGGTGGTTTTACCCCTGCAAGACTAAGTACGGTAGGCCCTAAATCCGTGAAGTTGACCAAGCTGTACTCTTTGCCTGAAGCCTGCTTGGCCAGGTGTTGCCATTTGGGCGGGAAATAGACAATCAGAGGTACTTTTAGACCGCTTTCGTACAAATATCCTTTACCACGGGGTATACAACCGCCGTGGTCACTGAAGAAAAATATAATTGTATTTTCATCCAAGCCTTTCTCTTTCAGGTCTTTCAGGAAGAATCCCAGCCAGGTATCCACGTCTTGTACTGCTTCTAAATGACCGGCATAGTCGGAACGTACTTCCGGCAAGTCGGGAACATAAGCAGGCAATGAAAGCAGTGCCGGGTATATGCCTTCCCGTGTGTAATCTCTGCGTCCGTCTGTATGGAAAGTTCGGATGCGTCCCATGTGTGAGGTTACCGTGTTGAATACAGCGAAAAAGGGTTGGTTCTTTTTTCGTTTGGGACTATTGTATGAGGCTTTGTTGCTACATTCGTCCCAACATATTTTATTGTCAGTGGTAGAGTTGTAGTGTGTCTTGCTGTTGTTTGTACAGTAATATCCGGCTTCGCGTAATTTCTGTGGAAAGAAGATGTCAGCAGGTGTATCGTAGGGCACAGGATGGATGTCCATGCCGTAAGTGCTTGAATAGCATCCGGTAATCAGTGAAGAACGGGCAGCCGAGCTCTGGGGAGCTACGGACCATGCGTTCATAAACTGTATGCCGCGGGCGGCAAGGCTGTCCGCATTGGGAGTATGTACTCCTCTGTTGCCGTAGCAACCGAATTCGTATGCACTAGTATCTTCAAAGGTGAGCCAAAGAATATTGGGCTTTTCGTTTTTTGTGTCTGCCGCCTTTGTCTGTGTGGAATACAATCCGCAGAAGGCAGTACACATTAATAAAGGTAGGTGTCTCATAAAGCATTAAGAATTAAGAACATTTGTTTCCCGCAGCTAAAGTAGTCCGTTTGTGTTTAACTGAGACTTCCTTATGTTTAAAAGTGTACCAATATTGTTTTGGCAAGTGAGGTTTCAACAATATTAGCATTGATTCAACAATATTACAAGAGGTTTAAACGCCCATTGGCATGATATTGAATAAAAAGAGAGTGAAATACTGATAACAAAGGACTAACTTTGAGCATTAAAATCTAACCATGAAAGAGATATGAAAAACATGTTGTTTATGATGGTGCTGTTTTGTGTATCATCTTTGGCAGGACAAGCACGGAATGTAAATGCGAACTCTTTTGATGATTCATTGCGTAGTGAAGCGGATAAGCTGTTGACGGAATGGATGGATGCTTTTCTGGCTTATCAGTACACTTGTTCCGATTCCGCACTTGATGGAGGAGTCTTGTGCTCTGCATGTGCCCGTATGCATGGACGTATAGGTGATGCCGTACTTCCTTTGATGTATTTGGCAGAAAAGACCGGGAACCAAAAATATTTGCTCGGAGCCAAGCGCTTGATGGCGTGGATGGAGAATGTACACCGTCCGGACGGGTCATGGATGAACGATGTACATGTATCGGATTGGAACGGTACGACGGTATTTGCAGCGATTGCTCTTTATGAAGCTTTGCATTATCACGGACATCTATTGGATGATTCAACCCATCATCATTGGAAACAGCGATTGGTAGAGGCTGGTGAGTTTATGATGAACAATCCTTTCATTTATAGCCGAAGGCGAGAAGGCATGAGAAATATGAATGTAAACTATTCTGCTTCGGCAACCTATGCACTATACGCTATCGGTGAGATGTGCAATCGGCCTGAATTTAAGAAGGAAGCCGGAGAGATAGCTCGCGGATTAAAAGAATATTTTACCGCGAATGACTGTTTCTTGTATGGCGAGGGACCCAATATCGCCTCAGAAACTCCAAACGGTTGCCGTCCGGTAGATTTGCTTTATAATGTAGAAGAATCACTGCCTAATATGGCATATTATGCAGTGATGGCAAACGACATGGAACTATTTTCGCTTGTGGAACGTTCTATGGAAACTCATCTTGAGTTTATGTTACCCGATGGCGCTTGGGACAACAGTTGGGGAACACGAAGCTTTAAATGGACTTATTGGGGCGGGCGTACCAGTGATGGCTTTATGGGAGGTTATTATCTGATGGCTGCTGCCCGTCATCCGGAATGTCTGGAAGCCATTCGCCGCAATATCCGTTTATTGAGTAAGGCTACTCATGGTGGACTTCTTTATGGAGGAATGCATTATTTTGCATCCGGTGTTTCTCCTTGTATTCATCATACATTTGGGCATGCCAAGGCGTTGGCTTCTTTTTTGGAACTGCCTCCTGTGAAAATGACTTCTTTGGAAAAGCTTCCCCGTGACTCCGTTTACGGAGTGAAGCATTTTAAGGATATTCGTACGTGGCTTTTATCCCAAGGAGATTGGCGTGCCACATTTACCGGATATGATGCCGAATATAAAGTGAAAGGGACTCATCCAATGGGAGGTGCCCTTTCGTTGTTGTGGCATGCTCAGGCAGGACCTATATTTGCTGCGACTATGAACCAGTATAAACTGATTGAAGCTCCCAATATGCAGGACAATGTCCGTAAATATCTGATGGGAGGTACCCCCCGGGTTGAATTGACTCAGGATGGAGTTGCATATAGTAATCTGGACGATTTGAATACGGACATTACTTGTTTTATAGAAAACGGGTTCTGCCGATTCAATGTAAATTCTCATTTGGTTAATATCAATCAACAGTCTCCAAAGCAGGGAGAAGTACTGGTAGAGGTGAACTATGCATTTTCAGAACAAGGAGTGAGCATAAGCGTGGAACGTTGCAATGACTCGGCTTACCTTGTGTTGCCAGTTATCGCGTCGCCCAAAGAAGAGGTGAGGATAAGTACGCGAGAAGCTTCCATAAAAAAAAATAAGGGGATATTGTACATCACTTGCGAAGCAGGATATATAGATGTAGCACCGACAGATAGTGATGGACGAATCTTTAATCCGGTTCCAGGATTCTCTTTTGCACCTTTGCGAATAATACCGGAAAGTATTGGCAAGAAAATACAGATTAATATTTACTTTTGCTAATGTATTTTATTTATTTGCCTCATAATAGATTACAAACATGAAAATACAGCAATATTTGTTAGTGCTTTTAGAAGTATTATTCCCCTACATGTTGAATGCCGATATCACTGAAGATATTCACTTTTCCCATATTGGTTTGGAGGAAGGATTGTCGCATAGTACGATTTTTGCGATTAATCAGGATAAGGGAGGGAATTTATGGTTTGCGACGTATGATGGTGTGAATAAATATGATGGTTACAACTTTACTGTATATCGCCATCAATATACCCATCCCAATAGTATTGCCAGCGATATATCCCGTTGCATCACAATGGATGATTCAGACCGGATTTGGATAGGAACTCGTGAGGGGTTGTCTCTTTACAATCATTATAAAGATGAATTTTCCAATTATTATTATAAGAGAAATGGCTTGAACGTAGCTGTGACCAGTATTATCCCGATAAAAAAAGATTGGTTGATGTTGGGTACTGCCGAAGGCATTCTGCTTTTTGATGTAAAGAAAGAGTGTTTCCTTTCGGATACATTATCCTCTTCTTTGCATGGATTGCAGCCGGCAGCTTTGGTACGTCAGGATGATTGTATCTATATAGGTACTGAGGAAGGTGTATATATTTATACTTTGTCAAACGGTATTTTGGAGAAACTGGTGGATATGCCTGCCGGCATCCGGGTTCATGCCATTCTGTGCCAGATGTTTAATAGAATATGGCTGGCTACGGAGGGAGATGGACTTTATCTGTACGACATGAAGACAAAGGAGCTGAAGAATTATCGTTATGAAGATGGGAAATCAGGATTGAACTCAAACTATGTGCGTTCTTTAGCACTGGATACAGAGAATCGCCTATGGGTGGGAACCTATGGTGGATTGAATATCTACAAGGAGGGATCAGACTGTTTCTCGTCCATTAAAAGCTCTGAGATTCAGGAAGGAAGTTTATCGCAGAATTCGGTCCGGAGTATTTTCAGAGATTCGCAGGGTGGCATGTGGCTGGGTACTTACTGGGGAGGGCTGAATTATTATCATCCTTTGTGTAACCGTTTCCAGCGTATCAAACATGTCCCGTTCTTGAACTCACTCAGTAATAATGTGGTCAGTTGCATTGTTGAGGATAACAAGCATAATTTGTGGATTGGCACGAGCGATGGCGGTTTGAATTACTATGATAATGCCTCTCAGCTATATAAGAATTATCTATTCAATTCGGGCAATCTGGATGTACCTTTCAAGGATATCAAGACGGTGTATGTAGATGAGGTACAAGATAGAATATATGTGGGGGCACATGCCGGAGGAATGATGGTTTTGCATCGTAAATCCGGTTACATAGAATATTATAATCGTCACAATAGCAATTTGCCGAGCAATAATATCTATTCTATCATTTCAGACGGGTATGGGGGGCTTTGGGTGGCATCGCTGGAATATTTATTGCATTTTGATATAGATAAACGCAACTTTACGATTGTTGATGTAGATGAGGACGGGCACAAATTGCAGCAATACAATCGCTTGTTGTTTTGTGACTCAAAGAAACGTATATGGGCTGGGGGAGAAATGGGAATTTCTGTTTTTAACCAGGTAGGTACCTCTTTGCTCCCTAATACGGATTTTCAGATAGCTTCTGTGTTGAAGCAAGCGTTTGTGAATTGTTTTTATGAAACATCTTCCGGATATCTGTGGATTGGAACACGTAACGGATTGTTTGCTTTGAAAGAGAGTGATAAGCAGTTCCTGCAATATACCACAGAAAACGGTCTGCCGAGTAATGTTATTTATGGAATTCTGGAAGATGCTTACGGGCGTTTATGGATAAGTACGAATCAAGGGTTGAGTTGCCTGAATCCGGAGAGTGGGAAGTTTCGTAATTTCACGATTATGGACGGATTACAAGGCAACCAGTTTAATGCTGGGGCTTATTGTCGAAAAGACAATGGCTACATGTTGTTTGGTGGAGTCAACGGCATTACTTCATTCCGTCCTGAAACGTTGATTGATAATCCTTATGCTCCCAAACCTGTAATCAATAAATTATTTGTTCATAATAAGGAGGTATTACCGGATGATGAAACCGGAATCTTAAAGGAAAGTATTACATACGTGAATCGTATAACTTTATCTTCATCTCAGAATTCATTCGCCATTTCTTTTGTCGTTTCCAATTATATAGCGGGTAAACATAATACATTTACCTACAAACTGGAGGGATATGATAATGTATGGTATAAGCAGAATGATATCAGCCTTGTTTCTTACTCCAATTTACCGGCAGGGGATTACACTTTTTGTATAAAAGCAGCAAACAATGATGGTAAATGGAATGAGGAACCCGCCATACTTCATATACATATATTGCCGGTTTGGTATTCTACTTGGTGGGCGCTTTCCTTGTTTGCTTTGTCGTTTGCTTTGTTGGTGTTCGGTATCGTACGCTTCTTCTGGCTACGCAAGAGTATGCAGGCTGAAATACGAATGGAACGGCTTGATAAAGAAAAGCGGGAAGAGATAAGCCAGATGAAAATCCGTTTTTATGTTAATATCTCGCACGAGTTACGGACTCCGTTGACTTTGATTGTTGCGCCCTTGCAGGAATTACTTGATCGTATCAGTGGGCATTGGGAGCATGAACGGTTGCTTTATGTGCAGCGGAATACCAACCGTCTCTTGCATTTGGTTAATCAGTTAATGGATTTCCGGCGTGCTGAGTTAGGGATATTTGAACTCAGGGCTGTGTATTCCAATGCTTATAAGCGGATATTGAACTGTTTTATGAATTATGAAAGTTTGTCTAAAAGGAAGGATATAGACTATAACTTCTATACAGAGTTGCAAGATAAAAATGTTCTTTTCGATGAGAACTATCTGGATTTAATTGCAAATAATCTGCTTTCGAATGCCTTTAAATATACCGAAGTCGGCGAAAGTATCACTGTGAAACTTTACATAGAAGGTGACAATCTTGTCTTGCAAGTGATAGATACAGGCATTGGCATCCCATTGGAGAAGCAGGAAAAGATTTTTGAACGTTTTTATCAGGTGGAAAATGGACGTGAAGGGAGTGGTATCGGGCTCTCATTGGTTCAACGTCTGGTGGAATTACATCATGGGCGGATTATTCTACAGAGTGAAGTTGGTAAAGGTTCTACTTTTACGATTTATCTGCCGCAGGATGAATCCGTATATACGCAAGAAGAGTTGCTTGGAGGAAGTGGGAATGAAGGAGAACAACGTGTATATTCCACCAATGCAAATGACATTTATATCGGTGATGACGAAAAGTTCGGGGAAGAGGATAGTACGGATGAAGTAAACGGTAAACGTGGTACTATCTTGGTCGTAGAGGACAATAGGGAACTGAGACAGTACTTGGTGAACGGTCTGTCTGCGCTGTTTGATATGTTGGAAACGGAGAATGGGCAAAAAGCGCTGGATATTCTGAAAGACAAGGATGTAGATTTGATTATAACAGATGTCATGATGCCTATAATGGATGGCGTTAGGTTATGCAAGTTAGTGAAACAGAATCTACGTACTTGCCATATTCCGGTTTATATGTTGTCTGCCAAAGTAGATATCAAGTATCAGTTGGAAGGTTTACAGGTAGGAGCCGATGATTACATTGCCAAACCGTTCTCTATGGAAGTGTTGAGAACCAAGATTCTGAATATGCTGCGTACACGTTATCGTATATTCGAGCGATATTCCAATATGACGGAAATAAAACCGGAAAAGCTTACGAACAATACGATGGATGAGGAACTGTTGCGGAAGGCTATTGCTGTTGTTGAGAAAAATATGGATAATGTGGAATTTTCTACAGAACAGTTCGCGCGTGAGATGAATATGAGCCGTTCGAATCTTCATTTGAAATTAAAGGCGATAACGGGAAAATCTGCTATTGATTTTATACATAAGATACGGTTTAACCGAGCATGTCAGTTATTGAAAGAAGGAAAGTATACCGTTTCAGAAATCAGTTTTATGGTGGGCTATAACACTCCTTCTTATTTTGCGGCACGTTTCAAGAAGTATATCGGTTGTTTGCCTACAGAATATGGAAAGAAATGATATTAGTTACTTGGTTATGAAGGCATGTGTAATTGGGGCGTTAATAATTATCTCATGTTTATCAGTTTCGTGTGGGCAAACCTCTTTATGCCAGCTATCTGTATTTAAGAACAGTAGCATCCTTAGCGGAAGGGATACTGTAGAAATGTTTACATTGGTAAATGCGAACGGAATGTCTGTTCAAGTGACGAATTATGCCGCTTCGCTGACGGACGTCTTTGTTCCTGACAGACAAGGGCGTTTTGAACACGTGGTTTTGGGATTTGACAGTCTGGAATGTTATCTGGGAAGACATCCAAAATTGGGAGCTACGGTAGGAAGATTTGCCAATAGAATTAAAAATGCGGAATTCTGTTTGAATGGGCAGACTTATCACCTGGAAAAGAATAATAATGGGCATTCTATCCATGGTGGAACAAACGGCTTTAGTCATCGGATCTTTAAAACGGATACATTTTATGTTGTAAAAGATACAGCTATTGTGGTTTTTAAATATAGCAGTATTCATCTGGAAGAAGGATTTCCCGGTAATCTGGAACTTTCAATGGCTTACAAACTGACTAATCATAATGAGATTGTTCTGGAATATACAGCTACTACGGATAAGCCTACGGTAGTTAATTTTACAAATCATAGTTATTTTAATCTAACAGGTTGCACCAGAAACGTGTTGAATCATATTTATAGGATTTATGCGGATTCCATAACTCCTACAGATTCCATGGGTATCCCTACCGGAGAGTTAATGCCTGTGGTGGGTACTGTATATGATTATACTTCTCCACAATCGGTGGAAAAAAGAGTACAGAAAATGGGAAAAGGATATGATGTGAATTATAGACTGGATAAATACCCAGGTTCGTTAGAGTTGGCAGCTATCGTAGTGGAACCTATATCCGGTAGAGTGTTGAAAGCATACACTACTGAACCGGGAATGCAATTTTATATTCCAAATTCAAATATGGATTATCTTATTGGTCATGGTGAAAAGAAATATGGCAGATATTATGGATTTTGTCTTGAAATGCAGCATTTCCCCGATGCTCCCAATAATCCTCAATTTCCTGCTACAAGTTTGTTGCCGGGAGAAATATATCGGCAGGTCACTATTTATAAATTTGAAACAATATCAGAATAATATATTTAATCAACTAAAGTTTACTAATTATGAAAAAGAAAACATGGAAAAGATGTGTATGTATGATTGGAGTAGTTCTTTTTGCGGTAACGGGTTTGAATGCCAATAATAGAGTGCCTGATAGTCCTATTAAGAAAACAAGAAGCAATACTTTTATTATAGAGAAAGAAAAAGCGTGGGAGCCGGCAGGTGAAGGTGTGGCCAGACAGATTATGGGCTATGATGGGCAAGTAATGTTGGTTAAAGTCAAATTTGAGAAAGGGGCTATAGGAACTCCTCACACGCATTACCACACGCAAACGACTTATGTGGTAAGTGGTAAATTTGAGTTTACAGTGGGTGATGAAAAGAAGATTGTGGAAGCGGGAGACGGTATTTATATTGAACCGGATATTTTGCATGGCTGCGTTTGTCTGGAGCCTGGAGTTTTGATTGACTGTTTTGCTCCGATACGAGCTGATTTCTTGAAATAAGCCTTGAAAAGATGTTTTGTACAATTTGTTTTTCGTGCAATCCAAGCAGATAAAGCTATTGCTTAATCGGATGATTTTCCTTTTGTGGTAATCTGTGAAGTTGTTTTTGCACAAAAATAGTGTGTAGTGAACAATATTGGTATGGAAAAAGTGTAAAAGTAAAAGTAACAAAAACAATACTTTTGCACTTTTTTTAGTGCTTGTCGTATGTTTGTCATCAGAAAAATTCTAAAGTTAAACCTTAGATTATTTATTATGTACAAATTGAAAGAATTGTTTTTAATGTTTATCCTCGCTTTTGTCAGTTTGGCTGCATACGCACAAAGTTTGACAGTAACCGGTAAGGTGATTGATAGTGAAGGATATGAAGTGATTGGAGGTAGTGTAACCATTAAAGGTGTTGCCGGTGTTGGAACAGTTACCGACGTAAATGGTAACTATACTCTGAAAGTGAATGATGCATCCAAAGATGTATTGGTTTTCTCGTATGTAGGTATGACTCCGCAAGAAGTGAAAGTCAATAACCGAAGTGTAATCAATGTGACTCTACAGGCTGATGCCGTATTACTGGAAGACGTTGTGGTAATTGGTTATGCTGCCGTTCCTCGTAGAGATTTGACCGGGTCGGTAACCTCCGTTAGCAGCAAAGAACTTTCTAAAGTGCCAGTAAGTGATGTTACACAAGCCTTGACCGGACGCATGGCAGGTGTGATGGTGCAGCAGAGTGAAGGTACTCCGGGTGCTTCCATTTCCGTACGTGTGCGTGGAGGTATCTCTATCACACAAAGTAACGAACCTCTTTACATTATCGACGGCTTTCCCAGTGAAGACGGTATGTCTACCCTCGACCCCGCTGAAATTGAAACCATTGACGTGTTGAAGGATGCTTCGGCCACTGCCATCTATGGTGCTCGTGGTGCCAATGGTGTAGTTGTAATCACTACGAAGAATGGTAGTAAATCAGGTGGCAAGGCTACAGTGACTTTTGACAGTTATGTCGGTGTCAAAAAGATTGCAAACAAATTGGATGTACTTAATGCCGGTGAATTTGCCAGATTGGATTACGAACGTACATTGTGGAGAATGGGTACAGGAGATTCCGGTGCGGATGGTATGACCAAATGGGAAGAGAGATACGGTAAGTTCAGCGATCTCGCTTCCATATATAATGGTCGCAAGGGTATCGACTGGCAAGATGAAACCTTGGGTCGTAATGCTATTACTCAAAACTATCGTGTAGGTGTATCCGGAAAGACGGAGAAGATGAATTACAGTCTGGCTTACTCATACTACAACGAAGAAGGTGCTATGGTATACAGCGGTAGTAAAAAGCATAACATCTCATTCAACATGAATCATGAGATAAACAAATGGTTAACGGTAAATTCACGTATCAGTTACGACCAGATGCGTGTGGAAGGCATGGGTACATCAGAAGGTGGTGACCGCTTCAACAAGATGCAGCACATCTTGCAGTATCGTCCTACAGTAGGTATTATGGGGGTAGATGAAGATTTATTATACGGCGAAGATCCTCTGTTGGCAGATGATAATGGCAACGTTATGCAGAATCCGCTGATTTCGGCAGCAGAAGAGCTCAACGATAGGGAATGGCGTACTTTCCAGGCCAATGGTGGCGCTACCATTAAGCTGCTGAAAGGACTATCTTTCCGTAGTACGGTAGGTATGCGCTATCAGACTCGCCGTAATGATGTATTCTATGGTGATGAGTCTATTACAGGTAAGCGTTCCAGTATTCAAGGTTCAATTACTAATTTGGAAAATAGCAGTTTTCAGACTTCCAATGTTTTGACCTATTCTTGGAAAAACAAAATTCATGACTTTACAGTCATTGCCGGACATGAATATGTGGAAAGATGGTCACGCAGCTTTTCTGCAAGTGCCAGTCAGTTTCCGAATGATGAAATAGGTTTGGGAGACCTCTCACTGGGTGTTCCAGGTGTTCCCACTTCCAGTGAAAACTACGATGATAAATTGCTTTCCTTCTTTGGACGTATAAACTACAACCTGATGGATAAATATCTTTTTACTGCTTCAGTCCGTGCTGACGGTTCTTCCAAGTTCGGTAAGAACAACAAGTGGGGATATTTCCCGGCTTTCTCGGCTGCATGGCGTTTAGGCGAAGAAGAATTTATCAAGGATCTGGGAATCTTCTCCGACTTAAAATTCCGCATCGGTTATGGACTTGCGGGTAACAATCGTATTGGTAGTTATCAAAGTCTTGCTCTTATGAATTCTGTTACTGCTGCCAATGGCAACGGTGCACAAGCAGGCTATGCTTCTCGTCAGGTGCCTAATCCCGATTTGAAATGGGAGGCAAATAAGACATTCAACGTAGGAATAGATTTTGGTTTCTTGAACCAGCGTATCACATTCTCGCCGGAATTCTACATCAATCGCAGTAGCAACTTGCTGCTGAATGCCAAACTGCCTAACTCTTCCGGTTATACTAGTATGGTTATCAACGCAGGCGAAACTCAAAATTCGGGTGTGGATTTGACTATCAATACGGCAAACATCGTATCCAAAGATTTTACTTGGAACACTTCGGTTACTTTCTCCCACAACAAGAACAAGGTTAAGAAACTGACAGGTGAAGATGTACAGTTGTATCTGGCCAACTTTGGTTATAGTGGTGCGGGGGCATCCCATCAGATTGGAGTAAATCAACCATTGGGACAATTCTACGGTTATGTGACTGACGGATTGTATCAGGTGGAAGACTTCAATTACGATGCTACAACCAAAACTTATACATTGAAGGACGGTGTACCTTATCATGGCGACAAGAAGAATATCCAGCCAGGTTACTGGAAATTTAAGAACGTGGACGGTAGTGAAGACAACCAAATTACTGAAAGTGATAAGACCATTATTGGTAATGCCTTGCCTGATTTCTATGGCGGTATCAACAATACTTTCAGTTGGAAGGATTTTGACTTGAGCATCTTCTTTACTTACAGCTATGGTGCGGAAGTACTGAATGCTACTAAGTTGACCAATACCAAGACTGCCCTTACTAATAAAAACGTTCTGTCGGTAGCTGATGATGCTCATCGTTGGGTGACTATTAATGCCAATGGTGAACTGATTACGAATCCGGAAGAACTGGCAGCAGTGAACCAGGGAAAAACAGTAGCTCATTTCGGTGATAACGGATCCAACAACACCTACATTCATTCTTGGGCCATTGAAGATGCTTCTTATTTGAAATTGAGTAATATCACTTTAGGGTATACCTTCCCCAAGAAAGTGATAAATAAAATTGGTCTGACCAAATTGCGTCTGTATGCAACGGGCAATAATTTGTTTACATGGACTCCTTATACCGGTTTCGATCCGGAAGTATCTACCATGAGTAGCGCGTTAACTCCCGGTGTCGATTTCGGTGCTTACCCCAGAAGCCGCTCTTTCGTATTTGGTGTGAACGTAGCATTTTAATTAGAATTAAAAAGGGAATAATAAGATGAAAAACAAAATGATATATGCGCTTGGCGCAATGATGCTTGTAGGGGTTACTTCTTGTGACCTGACTGAAAAGCCCAGCTCATTCTACGAGAAAGATACTTATTTCGTGACAGAAGGAAAAGCCCAGATGGCTGTAGTCGGAATCTATGACTGTCTTGAAACTACAGACTATTATGGACAAAATATCATGCCGTTCTTTGGGTCGGACGACATGTTCATGGTACGTGGAACCGGTTCGGACGGAACTCGCCGTGACATATCCCACTATCTGTACAATGCTTCTAATACTTGGATTGCTAGTGTATGGAGATGTGCTTACCAAGCTCTCGATCGTGCCAATGTGGCTATTGCCAGCATCGAGGCTATGTCAGGTTTTGCAGAAAACAAAAACCTGCAGGAAATTGACGGGCAAGCTCGATTCCTCCGTGCCTACATAGCTTTTGACCTAGTGAAATTCTTTGGTGATGTACCGTTCAGCACGGAATATACGAATGGTTTTGCTAATACATCCAAACCTCGTACCGACCGTGAGCTGATTTATGACCAAATCATCGAAGATTTGAATTATGCAAAAACATATTTGAAATCTGGTCGTGAAGTGGCTTCTTCTGAAATACCTTGTAGCGGTGCTGCCCATACTTTACTGATGCGTGTCTATTTGCAACGCGCTGGCTATAGCCTGAACTGTTCATCGCGTCAATTGACCCGTCCGGATGATACTACCCGAAAGGGATATTTTGAAGCGGTGATTAAAGAATGGGAAGCTCTGAAGGCTGAAGGCTACCATGGTTTTTATGCAGGTGGTTATGAGCAACTGTTTAAGAACTATTCTCAGCTGACATTGGACAATCAGGAATCTCTTTGGGAGATCGCTTTCGAACCCAACCAAGGTTTGAAGGACAATGCCGGTGTATGGGCAACTTACAACGGACCACTTGTAGATGCTCCGGGAAGTTATCCCGGCACAAGCAGTTATATGGGACGTGCCAATGCTTTCTTTGTGGTATTACCATATTGGAAGTCTTTCTATGAGTCAAATGAGGATGGAAGCATAAAAGATGTACGTCGTGACGTGAATTTCGTGGATTATGCTATCAAGTGGGACAAAAATAAAGAAACTCAGGAAAAATCGCATACTTCTGCCGATATCAACAAAAATCTGAACAGATATCCGGGCAAATGGCGCAGAGAATGGATGGCTCCGGGTTTTGTGGATCCCAACAATACAGGCGTCAATTATGCTCCGTTGCGTTATGCTGATGCTGTTCTGATGGCAGCTGAAGCTTATAACGAAATCGGCAACACAACCGAAGCATGGAAACTATTGAATGACGTCCGTGTACGTGCCGGTGCTACTCCTATAAGTACAGCCAATTATTCAAGCTTGTTGAAGGCTCCGAAATTGTATGATTTGCCATTTATTCCGGATGGTGATGATGCCGGCAGATTCCGTACAGCATTGTATTGGGAACGTGCTTTTGAACTTTGCTACGAAGGTCAACGTAAATATGATTTACTACGATGGGGTATTCTGGAAGCATCTTTAAAAGCTGCTCAGAACTACATGGAATCATGGATTCCGGGACCAGATGAATATATAACGGATGCTGCACGTAAAGATTGGAATCCGGTGAAATGGGCTAAGTCCAATTACGTAGCAGGCCACAACTTTACCACAGGCAAGCATGAACTTTACCCCATTCCATTGGCCGAAATCCAATCGAACGCGGCTTTGAATGGAGAAAACAATCCGGGATTTGAGTAATTTCATTTTCTGGGTATGAACTGACAATGGATGGAGAAAGTATAAACATCTTACTGTTTCTCCATCCTTGTATGTAAGGATGATAATTTGAGCAGATATAACCTATAGAATATGCATATATTTATGAAGAAATTTTTATTATTTTGTTACGCAGTTGCTACATTGCAGGGATTCTCTGGCTGTTCACCCAGTCAACCAAAGGAAGATTACGGCTGGTTGAAAAACGCGATAGACACTTCTGTGCAACAACTGGAAGAAACAGTGGCGGATGTAGGGGATTCAGTCTTGTTGCCCCGTTCCATCTGGACGGGATACGATATGGATTTTCTCTGTAGCCAGTTACAAAGAGAGCCTGTAACTTTTAAAGACTCCTTGCGGATGAAACCTGTGAAAGATGCCTTGGGAAGCCGTAGATATTGCAGTTCCATCTATGATTGGACAAGCGGTTTTTTCCCCGGAAACTTGTGGTACGCATATCAGTTGACTGGTATAGAAGACTTGAAAAAAGATGCGGTGAAATTTACGAATTACCTATATCCGTTGAAAGATTATAAAGGTACACACGATATCGGATTCATGGTGAATTGCAGTTATGGTAATGCGCACCGTCTGTCTCCTGCCGACACTATCCGTCAGATATTGGTACAGACTGCTGATAATTTGTGCGGTCGTTTCGACTCGAACATAGGCTGTATCCGTTCCTGGGATTTTGGGAAGTGGAATTTCCCTGTGATTATTGATAATATGATGAATCTGGACTTATTGTTTTACGTCAATCATCTTACGAATGATTCCAAGTATAAAGAAGTCGCATTGAGACATGCTGAGACAACAATGAAAAACCACTTTAGAAACGATCATTCGTCCTACCATGTAGTAAGCTACAATAGCGATGGCAGCGTAGAAATGAAATGTACGCATCAGGGGAAAAATGATGATTCCTCATGGGCGCGCGGACAAGCTTGGGGAGTATATGGATATACATCCTGTTATCGTGAGTCGAAAGATGCAGCCTTCTTACAGCAAGCCCAAAATATCGCGGCATTAATCATGGAACGTGTAAAGACTGACGATGCGATTCCTTTGTGGGACTACGATGCCCCGAACACACCGGAGACGCCTCGTGATGCATCTGCCGCCTCTATCACAGCTTCTGCCCTGATAGAGCTCAGTACTCTTGTAGAGGACGGACAAGTCTATTTTGATTACGCCGAGAAACTGCTCAAGTCTCTCTCTTCCGATGCTTACTTGGCAAAAGTCGGCACCAACCAGGGATTTATTCTGATGCACTCTACAGGTTCATTGCCTAATGGTTCTGAAATTGATACACCTATCAATTATGCCGATTATTATTATCTGGAGGCTTTAGTCCGATATATGCAAGTAAAAGGAATTGATTATAAATCGCTATAAACGAAATTAATATACCATGAAGATAACAAAGTATATTCTTAGCTTTATTTTTCTGTTGGTTGTATTATGTGCGGAAGCACAGCAGTTGCGGAAGGAAGCTTTCGGCTTGCTGAATCTGGATTATCCGGGATTGGAGAAAGTGAAAGCCGCATATGACCGACAACAATGGGACGAGGCAGCCAAAGCCTTATTGGACTATTATCGCCAACGTACTGGCATAGGACACCCTGATATCGATATGCAGAATATCAAGATTTCCAAGGAAGAACAGAAATGGGCGGATGATGCCTTGGAACATACGTTTTTTGTGCACAAAGGATATCAGCCTTCTTATAATTACGGCAAAGATATCAACTGGCAATATTGGCCGGTACAAGACAATGAGTTGCGCTGGCAATTGCACCGCCACAAATGGTTCACCCCAATGGGTAAGGCATATCGAATCTCTGGAGACGAGAAATATGCTAAAGAATGGGCATACCAATATATGGATTGGATTAAAAAGAATCCTTTGACAGCGGTAGAGAAAGAAGAATACGAACTGGTCAGCGCAGGCGAGGTAAAGGGAAATGCGGAAAATGTACGCTTTGCATGGCGTCCTCTGGAGGTGAGCAACCGTTTGCAGGATCAAACGCTGCAATTCCTGTTGTTCGTTTCTTCAAAGGCTTTCACTCCGGAGTTCTTGACTGAATTTCTGATTAATTATCACCGGCATGCACTGCATATTCTTGGCAATTACTCGGATCAGGGTAACCACTTGTTGTTTGAAGCTCAGCGCATGGTATATGCGGGTGCGTTTTTCCCCGAATTTAAGGAAGCAAGCGAATGGAGAAAAAGTGGGATAAGCATTTTGAACCGCGAAATTAAAAAACAAGTCTATCCGGATGGTGGTCAATATGAATTGGACCCGCATTATCATCTGGCGGCAATCAATATTTTCTGCAAGGCTTTGCGTATGGCGGATGTTAATGGCTTCCGTCAGGAATTTCCAGCCGAATACGTGAATACAGTCAAGAGCATGATTGAGTTTTATGCCAACATTTGTTTTCCGGATTACAGCAATCCTTGTTTCAGTGATGCCAAGTTGGGAGACCGTCCGGCAGAAATCCGTAATTATCAGGATTGGCTCAAGCTATTTCCTGATTGTGAGTGGATTCGTTATTATGCCACAGAAGGTCGTGAAGGCGCTCCCTTGCCCAACCTTTCTCACGGTGCGCAGACTTCCGGCTTCTTTACTTTCAGAAACGGCTGGAAGCAGGATGCTACCGTAATGGTTGTAAAGGCCGGTCCCAAAGGGGAATGGCACTGCCAGCCGGACAACGGAACTTTTGAGTTTTGGTTCAATGGCCGGAATCTCTTCCCGGATAGCGGTTCCTACGTCTATGCCGGTGATGATGAAGTAATGAAACTTCGTAATTGGTTTCGCCGGACAAGTTCTCACAATACGTTGACATTGGATGGGAAAAACCTGCAAACAACCCAGTCTGTCACCAAACTATGGAAGCCCGAAGGCAATGAGCAGATTCTGGTGACTGAGAATCCGCATTATGATGGTTTGAAACACAGACGTTCTGTTTTCTTTGTAGACCAATCTTATTTTGTAATTGTAGATGAAGCCGTGGGAAACGCCCAAGGAGTAGTGAATCTGAACTACCATTTGTGTGAAGGTACTGTAAATATAGACAGAAAGAATAATATGCTGACTACAGTTTATGACGGCCCAAGCAACGTGAAACTGCAATGCTTTGCCGAGAAGAAAATTTCAATGAAAGAAAAAGAAGGCTGGCGTTCAACTGCCTATCGTTTACGAGTACCCCGTACAACTGTATCTTTTGATATAGATAAAAAGGATTCGGACGCTGTACGTTACATAACTATTCTTTATCCGTCGAAAAATACAGCTTCCTTCCCTATATTCAAAGCTAAGTTCCTGAACAAGGCATTTGACGAAAATGGGGTGAAAATAGAAATATCTGTTGGCGGAAAGAAACGTCAATTGGAATATAAACTATAATAACCCGTTGGCGGAATTAATTCATTACCGCTGCGGAATGACTGCAATGATACTTTAATGGTTTGTTGTAATATATTGAAGGTATGAATCTGCTTTGTAATATTTTGATTATCAGTACCTATTGGATGCATTGCATTCAGTATACGATTGAACCCTATTCAGTATACGACTGAATGGCATTCAATATACGACTGAATTAGGTTCAGTATACTGCTATTTCTTGCATCTGTATTATTTGTAAGGAATGCAGATTGCTGTTCCGTGCCTTATTGCAGTTCACAATCGTCCGGATTTTCTTAAATTCCGCCAACGGGTTATAAAAGATTTTTATAATGAATCGTTTATCATACATATTTCTGCCTTTGACTGCCATCGGAATGTCCGCTTGCAGTTCCGGCAAAGAGGAAGTGAAACGTCCGAATATCATCTTTATGATGACGGACGACCATACTACGCAAGCTATGTCATGTTACGGTGGACGTTTCCTTCAGACTCCCAACATGGATAGGATTGCCAATGAAGGTGTTCGTATGGACAATTGTTATGCGGTCAATGCTTTATCCGGCCCGTCAAGAGCTTGTATCCTGACGGGCAAATTCAGCCACATCAATGGATTCACAGACAATGCCAGCACTTTCGATGGTAACCAACAGACCTTCCCTAAATTGTTGCAGGCCGCCGGTTACCAGACTTCAATTGTCGGCAAATGGCATCTGATTACCGAGCCTCAGGGATTTGACTATTGGTGCATCCTGACCGGACAACATGAACAGGGGGACTATTATAATCCCGATTTCAACGAGAACGGAAAGCAGATTGTAGAGCAAGGCTATACAACTGACGTTATCACAGACAAGGCCATCGAATATCTGGAACACAGAGACAGAAGCAAACCATTCTGTATGATGTATCACCAGAAAGCCCCCCACCGTAACTGGATGCCCGCCCCCCGTCATTTGGGAATGTTCAACAATACCGTATTCCCCGAACCCGCTACGCTTTTCGATACATACGAAGGCAGAGGCTCTGCTGCCAGAGAGCAGGATATGTCCATCGAGCATACATTGACCAATGACTGGGATCTAAAACTGCTGACCCGTGAAGAAATGCTGAAGGATACGACAAACCGCCTCTATCAAGTCTACAAGCGTATGCCGACTGATGTACAGGATAAGTGGGATTCGGTATACGCCCAACGTATTTCAGAATACCGTAGCGGCAACTTAAGCGGGAAAGAACTAATCAGTTGGAAGTACCAACAATATATGCGCGATTACTTGGCAACTATTGTAGCTGTGGACGAAAATATAGGAAGGCTGCTCAGCTATCTGGAGAAAAGCGGTGAATTGGACAATACAATCATAATATACACTTCGGACCAAGGTTTCTTCCTGGGCGAACATGGTTGGTTCGACAAGCGCTTTATGTATGAAGAATGCCAGCGCATGCCACTGATTATCCGTTATCCGAAGGCCATTAAGGCGGGTCGTGTATCGAATGCTATTACCATGAATGTGGATTTTGCTCCTACCCTGCTGGATTTTGCCGGAGCAGATATACCGGCAGATATTCAAGGAGAGTCTCTCAGGCCCATTTTGGAGAATGGGGGGAAGACACCGGTTGACTGGAGAAAAGCCGCCTATTATCACTATTATGAATATCCGGCAGAGCACTCGGTAAAAAGGCATTACGGCATTCGTACCGCTGACTTCAAGTTGATTCACTTCTATAACGATGTGGACGAATGGGAAATGTATGACTTGAAGAATGACCCTAGTGAACTGAATAATGTGTTTGGTAAACCGGAGTATGCCGACAAACAGACAGAACTCATGTCGCTGCTGAAAAAGACTCAAAAACAGTATAAGGATGATGACCCCGATGAAAAAGTCAAAGAGTTGTTCAAAGGTGACAGACGATTGATGAAAAACAGATAATCTAAATAATATACAATGAACAGAAGAAATTTTTTAAAGTATACCGGTTGGTCTTTTATCGGGCTGGCCGCTTCCGGTAGCCTATTGTCTGCATGTCAGCAAGGAACTGCCGCAGGAAAGAAAGTCATGCCCTCTGCCAGTAATCTGAAATATTTCTGGGGAGACTTGCATAATCATTGTAACATAACCTACGGTCATGGCGACATGCGTTCTGCGTTCGAGGCCGCCAAAGAACAACTGGATTTTGTATCTGTCACTCCTCATGCCATGTGGCCGGATATTCCCGGTGCCGATGATCCCCGTCTGAAGTGGGTGATTGATTATCATACGGGTGCCTTCAAGCGTTTGCGGGAGGGAGGTTATGAGAAATATGTCACCATGACCAATGAATACAATAAGGAAGGAGAATTCCTGACTTTTGTTGGTTATGAGGCGCACAGTATGGAACATGGTGACCATGTGGCTCTGAATTATGATTTGGACGCACCGCTGGTGGAATGTACTTCCATTGAAGACTGGAAACGGAAAGCTCGCGGACATAAGGTATTCATAACTCCGCATCACATGGGATATCAGACTGGCTATCGCGGATACAACTGGAACTTCTTTACGGAAGGAGACCAGACCCCGTTTGTAGAGATGTATTCGCGCCATGGACTGGCAGAAAGCGATCAGGGAGATTACAGTTATCTGCATGACATGGGTCCTCGCCAATGGGAAGGTACTATTCAATGCGGATTGGAGCAAGGTAAAAAATTCGGTATTATGGGTTCGACCGACCAACATGCAGGTTATCCGGGAAGTTACGGTGACGGTCGCATAGGTATCCTTGCGGAATCATTGAGCCGTGATAAAATCTGGGATGCCATGAAGAACCGTCATGTATGCTGTGCCACCGGTGATAAAATCAATATAGATTTTCGTTTGAATGATGCGTTCCCGGGCGATGTCGTACGGGGAAACAGTCGCCGCATTTATCTGAATGTGGAGGGAGGTAGCTGTATTGATTATATTGACATCGTTAAGAACAGAAAGTGTATTGCTCGTTTAAGCGGTCCGTTGTTGCCCGAGATGCCGGAAGGAGATATGGTACGCTGCAAGGTAAAAGTTGATTTCGGTTGGAACCGCGAAGAGCAGTATGTGCATTGGCAAGGAAAGCTGTCCATAAATAAAGGAACTATCAATGCTGTGGAACCTTGCTTCCGTGGCGCCGCTTTCACTTCTCCGCAACCGGGAGAATCTGAGTTTGAGACAAAAGTTAACCGTATTGTGTCTGTTACAAGTAAGGATGCAGAGTTGGATATGTACAGTTCCAAAAACCCCAATACCACGACTCCTGCCACGCAAGCTGTCATTCTGGATGTGACTATGCCTAAAGATGGCGTGATTACAGCCGAATTCAATGGCAAGAAATTTGAGCATTCGTTGGGTGAACTTTTGGAAGGTTCCCGTTCACATTTCATGATAGGGTGGCTCAGTGAGGCTATTCTCTTCAACCGTGCAATGCCGGAAAGTTGCTTTACGGTTGAGCATTATATGGAGGATACCCAACCCGAAAGAGATACGGACTATTACTATGTCAGGGTTCGCCAGCGTGACCAGCAATGGGCATGGAGTTCTCCTATATGGGTAGAAAGAACATAATGCTTCCTTATTTGATATAATAAACTATGGAATATGCAATTGGCATTGATTTAGGTGGTACATCTATAAAATATGCTTTGGTGGATAAAGCGGGTAATTCTTTCTTTGAGGGAAAATTACCCTCTTTTGCTTCTGTTTCAGCTGCAAAAGTAATAGAGCAGTTGATAAAAGCTGTCATGTTGTTAAAAGATGAAGCTGCCAAACAAAACTGGACAGTATTGGGCATTGGGCTTGGTACACCCGGAATTGTAGATGAGACGAACCGTATCGTATTGGGAGGTGCAGAAAATATTATCGGTTGGGAAAACATAGATGTGGCTTCTCTTTTGGAAGAACAGATGAAACTACCGGTAGTCGTTGGAAATGACGCCAACCTGATGGGGTTGGGGGAAGCGAAATATGGTGCAGGGAGGGGGTGTACCCACGTGGTGTTTCTGACAGTGGGAACCGGCATCGGTGGAGCCGTCATCATTGATGGCAAATTATTCAACGGCTATGCCAATCGGGGTACGGAGCTGGGACACGTGCCATTGATTGCTAACGGTGAACGTTGTGCCTGCGGAGCGATCGGCTGCCTGGAGCATTATGCCTCGACTTCTGCTTTGGTAAGGCATTTCAGCACGTTGGCTAAAGAGCGGAATCTGAGTTTTGATATGGAAATAAACGGAGAACTAATAGTCCGCCTGTATCATGAAAATTTTCCGATGGCTGTTGAATGCATGAGTGAACACTTTTACTATTTGGGAAGAGGAATTGCCGGATTTGTCAATATATTCAGCCCTCAACGGATTGTATTGGGAGGAGGGGTTACAGAATCCGGTATTTTCTATTTAGAGAAAATAAGGGAAGTGGTTCGAGAGCATGTTATAGCCGATTGTGCCTTAAATACAGAAATTGTAGCCGCATCATTGGGTAATAAAGCCGGATTTATCGGAGCGGCATCATTAATCTTAAAATGAACGATATATCATGAAAAGTAACAAGAAATGGAGTATGCTGACATTAATCATGATGTTTTGGTTTACTATTTCATTCATTACGAATATTCTCGGGCCGTTAATCCCCGACATTATCCATAACTTTGAACTGAAGGATCTGGCAATGGCAGGGTTTATTCCGACCTCTTTTTTCTTGGCCTATGCCATCATGTCGATACCGGCAGGTATATTAATAGATAAATATGGAGAAAAGCCGGTGCTATTTACCGGCTTCCTAATGCCATTTATAGGTACTACCTTGTTTGCATGTTTCCCTTTTTACCTGATACTGCTTCTGTCTTCTTTCATCATTGGTTTGGGAATGGCCATGTTGCAAACTGTAATCAACCCTTTGCAACGTGTTGTCGGCGGAGAGGAGAATTATGCGTTTATAGCAGAGTTGGCACAGTTTGTATTCGGAGTAGCCTCTTTTATCAGTCCCTTGGTTTACACTTGGCTGATACATGCACTGGAACCGGAAGTTTATCAGCAGGGACAGAACTTTTTGCTGGATATTCTGGCAAAAGTTACTCCGGTTACTCTTCCCTGGGTTTCTCTGTATTGGGTATTTACAGCACTGTTGTTGGCTATGCTGCTCGTTGTGTCATTCGTTCATTTTCCGCGCATTGAATTGAAAGATGATGAACGCAGTGGTTCCTCCTCTTCCTATAAAAAATTGTTCCGTCAAAAATACGTATGGCTTTTCTTTTTGGGAATCTTCTGTTATGTCAGTACAGAACAGGGTGTCTCTATTTTTATGAGTACCTTCTTGGAACAGTATCATGGCATTGATCCAAAAACTGTCGGTGCACAAAGTATCAGTTATTTCTGGGGTTCGATGACCGTCGGTTGCCTATTTGGTATGTTCTTGCTGAAGCTGATAGACAGTAAACGTCTCCTACAAATATCAGGACTGCTTTCCATGAGTTTACTCTTGATCGCATTGTTCGGTTCTGCAAAAGTTGCGGTATGTGCATTTCCGGCAATCGGTTTCTGCATTTCAATGATGTACTCCATCGTATTCTCACTGGCTCTGAACACAGTAGCCCAGAATCACGGTTCTTTTGCCGGTATTCTTTGCTCCGGAATTGTGGGAGGCGCAGGAGGTCCGCTGTTTGTCAGTCTGCTATCCGATACCACTTCATTACGCATAGGAATGCTCCTTATCTTGGTTTTCATGGGATATATTACGTTTATCGGTTTTTGGGCACATCCACTGGTCAACAATAAGACAGTCAGCCTGAAAGAACTGGTTGGTTTCAAAAACAAAAATAAAATACTGAAATGAGAAAGATATTATTAGGCTTACCCGCCTTTTGCCTATTGATGGCATGTGGCAGTTCCGAGCAATCTGCTGTCATAACAGTTTCCGACGAGACATTGATGCACGAAGTTCGTGCAACTCCCTCTCCTGCGAATGGTGCTTGCGTTAAGATGAATCCGCCGCGCTTTATGTGGCCGGATAAATTCCCGCATTTAGGTCCGGTATTGGATGGAGTTCCGGGACAAGTGGATGAAAAACCGAAAGTAGTCTATCGGATTCGTATTTCTCAGGACAAGAACTTTCAAAAGGAAGTGTTGATTGGGGAACGCGCCTGGGCTTTTTTCAATCCTTTCCAGTGCCTGGCTCAGGGAAAATGGTACTGGCAATATGCTTACGTCACTCCTGGAGGTAAAGAAGAATGGTCACCGGTTTATCAATTCCATATAGGTAAAGATACACCGGAATTTAATCCGCCCACATTGGAGAAAGTCTTGGCAAAATATACGTCTCACCACCCACGCGTATTATTGGATGCGGATGATTGGGAGGAAATTATAACGAAGAATAAAAATAATCCGGAAGCTCAGGCCTATATGGACAAAGCTTCCCGGTGCATTTCTCATCCGTTGAAGCATCTTCAGGAAGAGATAGATACAACAAATGTAGTTACATTAACCAATGTAGTACAGCGTGAGTCAGCCCTTATCCGCGAGAGCCGTAAGATTGTGGATAGAGAAGAAGCCAATGTGGAAGCATTGGTACGCGCCTATCTGCTGACGAAAGACAAGAAGTATTATCGTGAAGGCATCAACCGGTTGAGTGAAATCCTTTCCTGGCAAACAAGCAAATACTTTGCAGGTGACTTCAATCTATCCACTTTGCTCTCTATGAGCACATCGGCGTACGACGGGTTCTACAACCTGTTGTCTCCGTCAGAAAAACAGTTATTATTAGATAATATCCGGAATATCGGGAATAAATTCTATAATGAATACGTTAATCATCTGGAGAACCGTATTGCAGACAATCATGTATGGCAAATGACTTTCCGCATTCTTACAATGGCGGCCTTTGCCACAGTTGGTGAGATTCCGGAAGCATCCGTGTGGGCAGATTATTGCTATAATGAATGGATCTCCCGTCTTCCGGGACTGAATAAGGATGGTGCTTGGCATAATGGAGATTCATATTTTCATGTAAATATACGCACACTGATAGAGGTACCGGCCTTTTTCTCCCGTATATCCGGTTTCAATTTCTTTGCCGATCCGTGGTATAACAACAATGCTTTATATGTCATTTACCAGCAACCTCCCTTTTCCAAATCCGGAGGACATGGCAATTCGCATGAGGGACAGCGCACTCCGAATGGAGGTCGCGTAGGATATGCAGATGCGCTGGCACGCGAATGTAACAATCCGTGGGCGGCAGCTTATGTACACGAAATTATGCAGGAAGACCCTGATATTCTGTCGAAAGCTTTTGAAGCCAAACCGGCGGACTTGACCTGGTATCGTTGTACGACAAAAAAGGAGAGGCCTGCTTATAGTAGCAAGCTGTTGGAGCTGCCTCAGTCCAAAGTTTTCAGCCAGACAGGCACTGCACTGATGAACACAGACATAGGACATCACACCAACAATGCCATGCTCTCTTTCCGTAGCAGCCCCTATGGTGCCACTTCCCATGCTTTAGCTAATCAAAACGCCTTCAATACTTTCTTTGGTGGAAAGGCAATTTTCTATAGCAGTGGACATCGTACCGGCTTTACAGATGACCATTGCATGTATGCTTATCGGAATACTCGCGCCCATAATTCCATATTGGTGAATGGTATGGGACAAAAGATTGGAACGGAAGGTTATGGATGGATTCCTCGCTATTATGAAGGAGAAGAAATCTCCTACGTTGTAGGTGATGCTTCTAACGCTTATGGAAAAGTGGTTTCTCCGTTGTGGCTGGAACGTGGGCGCTTGTCTGGTACTCAGTATACACCGGAGAAAGGTTGGGATGAGAATAAACTGGATTTTTTTCGAAGACATATTGTTCAGCTGGGACGTTCGGGTTTGTTCGTTGTTTATGACGAACTGGTTGGTAAAGAACCGGTAGAATGGAATTATCTGCTGCATACGGTAGAACTGCCCATGGAAGTCGCTGAAGAGAAAGACGGATTGCGCATCTTAGGAAAGAACAAGGCAGACGGAGTATCTATAGCTCATCTGTTCTCCTCACAGAAAATGACTTATGCGCAAACAGACACCTTTTTTGTGGCTGCTGTTGATTGGAAAAAACGACTTGGCAAAACTCTCTCCAATCATTATCATTTTACAGCAACGACAGCTTCTTGCAGCAAAATCTGTTTTCTCAATGTGATTGATGTACATGGAAACAACCGTGTCGATGCTGTAATTAATCGTGAAAGGAACCGCATAACAGTAGAAGAATGGGTTATCGAATGTAATCTGGAAGGTGAAGGTAATGCGTTCTTGTATATAGAGAATAAACAGAACGGTGTTTCGCTGGACTTCAATTATGACTCAAACAAAGGTGCTACGACCATCATAGATCGGGTAGACGGAAAGAAAGTAGAAAAAAGGCTGGTTGATGCCTTACCGGAACTTGAAATATGATATCACTTTAAAACAAAATTGAATTATTGAAATAATATGGTAAAAGAAAATTCAATGAAGTATTTGGCTTGTTTTTCGTTGTTATGCTCTTCTATGGCTTCTGCCATCGAACGTCCTAACATCATCTACATCTTCACCGATCAGCAAACGGCCAGCGCCATGAGCTGTGCCGGAAATCCGGATCTGCACACTCCCAACCTTGACCGTTTGGCAGCGGCCGGTATACTATTTAATAACGCTTATTGTACAGCTCCACTCAGTGGCCCCTCACGTGGAGCTATGTTTACAGGGTACTATCCGGATGCAGTAGGGCTGTCTGTCAACGGATCACCGATGCCCGACTCTCTTAAGGCACAAACACTGGGCACTTTAATAAAGAATGCCGGTTATGATTGTGCCTATGGCGGTAAATGGCATCTTCCTTTACTCGAAGTTCCAGACAAAGAATATGGCTTCGACAATATATATAAACATAGTGATGATGGGCTGGCAGAAGCTTGTGCCGAATATCTCTCGCGCAAACATAAAAAGCCGTTTTTTTTGGTGGCTTCCTATGACAACCCACATAATATCTGCGAATATGCACGTCGTCAGAACTTCCCTTATGGAAATATTGATATACCTGATATACGGGATTGTCCGGGATTGCCTGCCAATTTTGCCAAAAACCCGTATGATGCTGACGTCATTGAAAGTGAAAGAATCAATAACTACAATGTATATCCAACCGCTGGTTTTACCCCCGAAGACTGGCGTATGTACCGATATACTTATTATCGCTTGGTAGAAAAAGTAGATAGAGAAATAGGAAAGATTATTGATGCCATCGATCGGAATAATCTTTGGGAAAATACAGTGGTAATCTTTTCCAGCGATCACGGCGATGGTATAGGTGCCCATCGTTGGAACCAGAAGTCTGCTTTATATGAGGAGATTATCAATATCCCTCTTATTGTAACGCTGCCAGGCAAGAAGAATGCAGGCAAAGTGTTACCCCAGCTTATTAGTAACGGTGTAGATTTCTTTGCCTCCGTGTGTGACTGGGCAGGTGCCAAAATGCCGAAGGGAGCAGCAGGAAAGTCTTTCCGGAAAATTGCAGAGGAAGGAAATCCGCAAGCTTTACATCAAGAATATATCATCACCGAAACACGGTTTGACGGTAGCAAGACGAGGGGCTGGGTAGTACGTAGCGAACGTTATAAATATGTGCTTTACGATAAAGGAAGATATCGCGAACAGCTGTTTGATATGCAAAATGACAGAGGGGAAATGAGAAACCTGATAATGGAAAACTCATATGGCCAGAAACTGCAAGAATTACGCGATATTCTTGAGAAATGGATGAGCATCTATAACGTACGTCCAAGTCGCCCGAAACTGCATGATGTCCCTGGGAAAACACTTAAAAATGTTCATAAGTAACGTTTGTCTGATGGCTTAATCACAAGGAGGAGTCGAAATGACCAATCAGTTTTATGCCTAGCTGGCATTGTTTAGGTCTCGTGTTTCTCATTCTGATATGAAGCTTGATTAAGAGATCTTTTCAGTGAAAGGTACCGGGCCCTATCAATCTCAACTTGGCAAATGTAACCCTTCGCTTGGCCATGCTGAAGTTTACAATTATGCTTCAAGTTTTAGAATTGAATATCATCGCTTGTATTGAATAGGTGTTAAGTAACTTCTGTTTATAGAATTTTCAAAGCCACCAGGTTCGAAGGCCGTTTCGGTACACAAAAACAGTATTACTCACTATCGAAAATTAAAGTACGGAACAGGAAAACAGAAATCCTATAGAGGAAGTTGTTAGGCTTCTTCCAAACGGATAAGATTTTAGCTCAGAGAGAGAAAATACAATAAAATGGCATATGAGATGGTAGGAGCAAATCATCTGCATATGCCATCTTACTTTTTTATGACATTTACTGAATATCCCTAATTAAGGGGCTATCTATTTTCGAATAGCCCCTTAATTAGGGATATTATTATAGTAAAATCCTTTTATTCTGAAACTTCATTAAGTTCACTGCTCTTTTTGCCTTTTATCAGTATGTAAGCGATAGGAGATGCAACGAACAGAGAAGACATTGTACCGAATACAACACCCAGAATCATGGCGAATGCGAAGCTGCGGATAGAGTCACCACCGAGGATGAAGATACACAGCAATACAATCAAGGTACTCAGTGAAGTATTGATGGTGCGTGCCAAAGTTGTATTCAATGAGTCATTGAACAACTGGAACTTGTCACGCTTCGGATAGAGACCGAAGAATTCACGTACACGGTCGAAGATTACCACCTTGTCATTGATAGAGTAACCGATAGCTGTCAGGATGGCACCGATAAAGGTCTGGTCGATTTCTAGAGAGAACGGCATCCAGCCCCAACAGATGGAGTAGGCACCCAGGATGATGATGGTATCACAAGCCAATGCGGCTACTGAACCGATACTGTATGCAATATTGCGGAAACGGATCAGGATATAGATACCGATGGCAATCAATGCAAGTACAACAGACCAGATGGCTGAAACCTTGATGTCGTCTGCGATACTCGGACCTACCTTCTGGGAACTGATGATACTTCCGCCCGTATGGTTTTCGCGGTCGATGAAGGTTTCCAAAGTGATGTTCTGAGTCAATACCGGCTTCAGAGTCTCATACAGATATGCTTCGATTTCAGAGTCGATGTTGTTACCTTCTTCTTCAATGCGGTAGTTCGTGCTGATACGTACAGTCTTGCCGTCTGTACCGATAGCGATAACGCTGACATTGGCATCGCCGAACTTGCTGGAGATAAGTTCACGAATCTGTTCCGGTTCCACTTTGTTCTCAAACTGTACCTTGAAGTTACGTCCACCGGTGAAGTCGATGCTCTGGCTCAGTCCACGGGTAGCGAGGAAAGCGATACATACAACTACGGCAGCTCCGGTGATGGTCAACCACAGCTTGTTTCTGCCCATGAAGTCGAAGTGTACGTTCGCCATCAGGTTCTTGGAAATCTTGGAAGAGAATGTCAGGTTCAGCAATTTGTCTTTGCCCATGAAATAATCATAGAACAGACGTGTCATGAACACGGCAGTAAAGAACGAAATCAAGATACCGATAATCAGTGTAGTGGCAAAACCGCGGATAGGACCTGTACCGAAGTTGAACAGGATGATACCGGTGATGATAGACGTCAAGTTGGAGTCGAAGATAGCAGAGAAGGCGTTGGAGTAACCGTCAGCCAATGCTTTCTTCACACCCTTGCCTGCACGGAGTTCTTCTTTGGTACGCTCGTAAATCAATACGTTGGCATCCACAGCCATACCCAGCGCCAACACCATACCGGCAATACCGGACATCGTCAATGCTGCCTGGAAAGAAGAAAGGATACCCAACGTGAAGAACAAGTTCAGCACCAGAGCGCCGTTGGCAACCATACCCGGAATGAATCCGTACATAGAGCACATGTAAACCATCAGCAGAATCAATGCTACGATGAATGACATGATACCGGCATTGATGGAAGCTTGTCCCAGTGAAGGACCTACGATATCTTCTTGTACGATGTGCGCAGGAGCTGGCATCTTACCTGATCTTAACACGTTTGCCAAGTCTTTTGCTTGTTCCGGAGTAAAGTGACCGGTAATTTGTGAGTTACCGCCAGTGATTTCATTGTTTACGTTCGGTGCGGAATAAACATAACCATCCAACACGATAGCGATGCTCTTGCCGATATTCTGTTTGGTGAGCTGAGCCCAGCGACGTGCACCGTCAGTGTTCATAGACATACTTACGGCAGGTTTACCGTAATGGTCGTATTCGTCTTTGGCGCTAACCACTACATCACCTTCCAGAGGCGCCTTGCCGTTACGTTCTGTGGAACGGATGGCATAAAGTTCGAAAGTCTGAGCCTTCGGATCGTATTCATAAGGAGACACGCCCCATTTCAAACGCAGGTCTTTCGGCATTTCGGCCTGAATTTCCGGCATAGAAAGGTATTTGTTGATTTCAGCAGTATCCTTATAGTTGGCATAAGCAACAACCGGACCTTGTCCACTGGGGTTGACTTGCAGTACTGCGAGCAGTGGGTGTTCTTTCTTTATTTGGGCAAAGTCGGCAGTTTGTGCCTTGTTCTCACCCTTTAAAGCGGCAGCAAGACTGTCGGCTGTGCTGGTAGCTTGGGCTACGGCAGGAGCTTCGGTAGCTGCGCTGTCTGCCTCTTCTGCCGGAGTTTCGCTTGCAACGATGGCACGCAACTTGGTGTCGGCAGCTTGCAGATAAGGAGTAACGTCTTTGGCTGTGTATGTTTCCCAGAATTCCAGATTGGCAGAACCTTGTAATAATTTTCTTACACGTTCGGGCTCTTTGATACCCGGAAGTTCCACCATGATACGCCCCATCTTGTCTTCCAGGCTTTGGATATTAGGCTGAACTACACCGAAACGGTCGATACGGGTACGGAGTACATTATAGGAATTCTCAACGGCTGCCTTTACCTCTTCGCGCAATACTTTCTCGACTTCTGCGTCGGTAGACTTCTGAGTCACTTTGTCTTTTAATTGCTGGGTTGCGAACAGTTGTGACAGCGGAGCACCCGGAGCAAGCTTGTGATACTCTCTGATGAATAGGGTGATTACGTCATCCTGGCTTGTGGTAGCTTGTTTGGCGGCAGTGGCCAATGCTTGGTTGAATGCTTCGTCAGTCTTGTTGTCAGCCAATACTTTGATGACATCGGGTACGGAAACTTCAAGGATGACGTTCATACCGCCCTTCAAGTCCAAACCTAAACTGATTTCCATCTCACGACATTGTTTCAGCGTCCAATTGCCAAAATACACTTTCTCATTAGCCAGAGAATCGAGGTAGTCCTGCTCTACTTTCACATCGCCTTTTGCAAACTCTTTGGCCTTACTTGTGTAATGGCGAGTTACAAAAGAGAAGGAGAGATAGAACACACACACCAGTGTGAGCAATATCGCAAAAACCCTTACAAATCCTTTGTTTTGCATGTTACTTTTAGTTTATTATGATTACTTTTTAATTAAATTCTGTTGCATACAAGGCTGCAAATATAGCTTTTTTTTCACAAATCTTACTTCATACCGCGATTTTTTAACATCGGGTCTAATTGAGGCTCAGTTCCTCTGAAGTTTTTATAGAGAGTCATCGGGTCTTCGCTGTCTCCTTTTTCCAGAACATTCTGGCGGAAGAGGTCGGCTGTCTGCTTGTCGAAGATACCGTGTTCCTTGAAAGCTTCGAAGGCATCGTTGTCCAGAACATTGGCCCAGAGATAGCTGTAGTAGCCTGCAGCATAACCGCCGATGATGTGGTTGAAGTATGTGGTACGGTAGCGGGGAGCTATTTCCGGAATCAGCCCCAGTTGGTCCATCGCTTCTTTTTCGTATGCAACGACATCAAGACCTTCGGTATCAGTCAGGTTATGCAGGTTCATGTCGAGGATGGCGGCGGCCAGCAACTCGGTAGTCATGAAACCCTGGTTGAACGTTTTCTGGTTCAGTATCTTTTCAATCAGGCTGTCGGGAATGACCTCGCCGGTCTTGTAATGCTTGGCATACATTTTCAACACTTCGGGTTCGGTAGCCCAATGCTCGTTGATTTGAGAGGGGAGTTCCACGAAGTCGCGCACGACATTGGTGCCTGAAGTACCTTTATACTGGCATTGGGTCAATAATCCGTGCAGGGCATGGCCGAATTCATGGAACAAAGTTTCCACTTCGTCGATGGTCAGCAGGGAAGGAGTGTCGCCTACGGGCTTGGTGAAGCTGCATACGTTGCATACCAATGGACGTATGCTGCCTTGTTGTTCGCGGTAATTGCTCATCCAGGCACCACCGCTTTTGCCGGGACGGGGGAAGTAATCTACATAGAAGATTCCTACTTGTGAGCCGTCTGCGGCTTTCACTTCAAACACTTCTACATCGGGATGATAGACGGGGATACCTTCGAGCTTTGTCAGCGTGATGCCATAGAGCTTATTGGCAACGGCAAAGGCGCCTTCACGTACGTTTTCCAGTTTGAAGTAGGGCTTAATCTCTTCTTCTTCGAGGTTATATTTCTCTTTACGGAGTTTTTCGGTGTAGTACCACCAATCCCATGCTTCCAGTTTCTCTCCTTTGCCTTCCTTGTCCATCAGCTTTTGCAGTTCGGCTGCTTCGGCTTTTGCTTTGGGGAGTGCATAACTCCACAAGTTGTTGAGGAAGTCCATCACGGCGGTGGAATTCTTTGCCATTGTATTGTCCAATACAAAGTTGGAGTAACAGTCGAAACCCAGCAGTTGCGCCTTTTCAAGTCTCAGGCGTACGATGTCGGTAATGATTTTCTTGTTGTCGTTCTTGTCATTGTTATTGCCGCGGTTGATGTAGGCCTTGTACATCTGTTCGCGTAGCGGCCGGTTAGCAGAGTATTGAAGGAAAGGCAGGCGGCTTGCATTATGGAGGGTAAACAGCCATTTGCCTTCCTGTCCGGTGGCACGGGCTTCAGCCATGGCGCTTTCGCGGAACCATTGGGGAAGTCCGGCGAGGTCTTCCTCTTTTCCTACATAAAGCTTGAAGTCGTTGTTTTCGTTCAGGATGTTGTTGCTGAACGTGATTCCGAGTGTGGAAAGCTGCTTGTTGATCTCACGCAGACGGGCTTGTTTGTCGGCCGGAAGATTGGCGCCGGAACGGATAAATTTCTTATGGGTTTTTTCCAGCAGCCTTTGTTGTTCGCGGGTCAGGCCGAGAGCATCTTTCTGGCTGTAGACAGCATCCACTTTCTTGAAAAGCTCCTGGTTGAGGGAGATGTTGTCTTCGTGTTCGGCCAATGTCGGAGCCAGTTTCATGGAAAGGGCTGTCAGTTCATCGGTAGTTTCGGCCTCCGTCAGGTTGAAAAATACACCGCCTACACGGTCCAGGGTGGGAGAGCTGTTGTCAAGGGCAACAATGACATTTTCGAAAGTAGGGGCTTCCGTATTGTCAATGATGGCTTGGATATTGGCGTTCTGCTCTTCCATGCCTTTCTGGAATGCGGGTTCATAGTGCTCCAACTTGATTTTATCGAATGGAGGCACGCCATTGGGTGTTTGAAACTCAGTAAGGAACGGATTGCTTTCCGTCTGGGTGGCACAGGAGTACATCATACAACTTGCTGCTAAAATTAGAATACATTTTTTGAACATTGTTTTCTAAGTATTAAATGTTTAAGTATTAATTTTCAATATCTCTTAGTGATATAGCACCATATCGGATAGTGGTCTGACTCTTTGATGGAGCGGTCTACTGTACAATTGTAGGCTCTCAGGTTCTTGCTTGTCAGTATGTTGTCTATCCGGAAATAGAATCTGTTCTGGTTGTAGGAGATGCCCAGCCCCCGTCCTGATTGGGTGAATGCGTCGTCCAAATCCTGGGCGATGGTGCGGTGGGTATAGGAGATGGGGGTATCGTTGAAATCGCCGCATACAATAATGTAAGGATGCGGTGAAGCGGTTATTTCATGTGCAATAGTGTCAGCCTGCGGGGCACGGATGGCCGATGCTTCTGCCAGCTTGCGTATGAGCAGGCGTGCGCCGCTTTTCACTTTTTCCTTTTCGGGAGATTTCAGCATGTCTTCGTACACGACTTTATCGGCTTTGGTCAGCTTGTTGGACTCCAGATGATTGTTGATGAGGGTAACCGTGTCTTCCCCAATCTTGATTTCATAGAGTACCGAACCGTTGTATTCGCTGGGATAATCCAATATGCGTGACGAGAGAATCGGAAATTTAGAGTAACATGCTATCTTGTTGGTATGTCCCTTTCCGCTACCCACTGTGTTGATGCGGTGGTATGGATATGCCTTGAGTTCCCGCTCTACGTCTTTTTGCGAAAGATGCTTTGAGGATTGTACTGTGGAATATTCCTGCAGACAGAGGATATCGGCGCCACTTTCCTTCAAATAGGTCAATATCGGGTTTTTGCCATCTTGTTTGGCGGCACCGTCAAATCCCATAATGTTGTAGGAGAGCAGTTTGATACTTGTTTCCGGTAAGTGGTCTGTATGGAAGTTGATGGGCAGATAGGTGCGTATCTGCGAATAGCAGAGCAACATCCCTATTAGGGGCAGCAAAGCCGACCTATAGCGCTGGATGACCAGCCAAAAAATGAGGAAGCCGGCATTTATCATCAGGAACACGGGAAATGTCAGCCCCAGGCACGATTGCACCGGATGTGTGACCGGCTGGATGTGCGGACTATAGGCGGTGAACAGTAATAGGCCCGTAAATAAGGCATTGACCGCTAAAATCAGGAGAGCGACAAAATTACCGAGATGCTTCATTATAATAGTTGAAAATTGAAAGGTGAAAACTGAAAATAAGAGTGGCGGTTATATTCTCATTTTTCATTTTCCGTTTTCCATTTTCCATTGGTTTAACGTTTACTCGCGTCGAACAAGCTTTTCTTTTCCTCTGTAGTAAGGCTTTCGTATCCCGATTTCTTTAATTTGTCGAGAATGCGGTCTATCTCGTCGGATTGGGCTTTTTTCCGTGCGTTGTAATCATAATCTTTTTGTTTGCCAGTACCGTAGTGTACTTTCATTTTCGGCTTTCTGGGTTTGAAGCTGACGATGGAAACTAAGGTATCCAGACATTTGTTTATCCATGAGGTCAGGTCACTACCTTTGCTGAGGCTGGCGGCAAACCATACCCCTGCCAGCGCACCTCCTAAATGTGCGATGTGTCCACCGGCATTGCTGGAGGTGATGAACAGTAAATCGGTGCCTATAACGATGAGTGCCAGGTATTTCAGCCGGATGGTTCCGAACAGCAGTAGCCGTATCGGATAATTGGGCTCGCGATAGGCGGTGGCGGCTACAATGGCAAGTACAGAGGCAGAAGCGCCCAGCATGAAAGAATAGTCTGTCATGGGACGGAAATACGGGAAAATGTTATAGGCGGCCATATAGAGCAGACCGCCGCAAATTCCTCCCAGAATGTATACACCCCGGAGATGCTTTGCAGAGAAGAAACTCAGGAACAGTGCACCGAACCAGTAAAGCCACAGCATATTGAAAAGAATGTGCATGAATCCTGCATGCATGAACATATATGTCAGTAGTGACCATGGTTGCAGGATGAAGCGTAGGACTGATGCCGGCAGTTCCAACCATTCGAATACGCCTGCTATGCTCCGGTTGAACAACTGGAACATGACTTCGGTTAGCGTAGTAAGTATGAATACCGCTACATTGATGTAAATCAGTTGGATATAAATGTTCCCCCTACGGAAGGTTTCTTTCAAATCAGTTATAATAGTAGCCATTTCCTCTATTCTTTTTTCTCCAGTACATAATTAGGATAAAGCCGAATACCATACCACCCAGATGTGCGAAGTGAGCCACATTGTCTCCTGCACTGTTTGCAAATCCGGCATAAAGTTCAATCAAGGCATATCCGATAACAAAATATTTGGCCTTGATGGGAACCGGTAACGGGAAGATGAACATTTGCTGGTTGGGGAACAACATGCCGAATGCCAGCAGAATGGCGTATACTGCTCCCGAAGCTCCCACGGTAGTCATCATATTGAGATATTCCTCCATCGGGATGATGGCCATGCCAGTATTTACGCTGTCATAGGCGGAAAGTACTGTCTCATAATGAATATACTGTACCACCTCCTGGATAATTCCGGCTCCTATACCGCACACCAGATAGTAGAACAGAAATCGTTTTGGCCCCCATACCTGCTCTAAAATACGTCCGAACATCCATACAGCAAACATGTTGAAAAATATGTGCGCGAATCCGGCGTGCATGAACATATATGTTATCAATTGTGCTGCATTGAAATCTTCGGCAAGGAAAAAATGCAATCCCAGATATTGGGCGAGGTCGATGCCGTAGCTTTGGGCGACAATGGTGCCCAAAAACATCAGCACATTAATGATTAAAAGGTTTTTGGTTACAGTAGGTATAGTATTCATAATCTGTTGTTTCAATTCATTTTACAGTTCAAAAACAGTTGTCTGTTTTTGCTTTCTCCGGCAAAAATACGAATAAATTCTGTTCTATAACAGAAAAAGCAGATTCTATTCCTTCTTTTTCGTTGTTTTCCAATATTTTTTTAATGTTTTTATTTGATATTCAGAAATATTGCTCTATTTTTGTGGAGGTTTGTGATGAAAAGTAAAAATATCTTTTGTGTAACATATTAATTAATTTTAAGCATTATGAATAAGGCGGAACTTATTAGCGCTATGGCAGCGGAGTCTGGTTTGTCAAAGACTGATTCAAAGAAAGCATTGGATGCATTTATCGCATCAGTCACTAAGGCAATGAAGGCCGGTGATAAAGTATCATTGGTTGGTTTTGGAACTTTCAGTGTGGTGGAAAGAGGAGCGCGTATGGGTATCAACCCCTCTACTAAAAAGCCTATCGAGATTGCTGCAAAGAAAGTTGTTAAATTCAAACCAGGTACGGAATTGACAGCTGAATAAGAACAGTATACTCAACATACAAAGAGGGGACGTTTTACAAGGAGCGTCCCCTCTTTGTATGTTGAATATCTTGTGAGGCCATAAAAACAAGCCTGCTTGTTTTGTACTGATTTCGGTTTACGCTATCTTTGCACGCAGGAAAATACATTTGAATCATGAATATAGAACAGAAACTGGTATCGTCCGTCATCGGCGGACTGAAAGCGCTTTACGGACAGGATGTTCCTGCCGCACAAGTGCAGTTGCAGAAAACCAAGAAAGAATTTGAGGGACACCTCACGCTGGTTGTATTCCCTTTCCTCCGTATGTCCAAGAAAGGACCGGAGCAGACGGCCCAGGAAATTGGTGAATACTTGCAGGCAAACGAGCCTTCGGTTGCAGCATTTAATGTCATCAAGGGCTTCCTGAACCTGACCATTGCCTCCTCTGCGTGGATAGAATTGTTGAATGGCATTCATGCGGACAAGCAGTACGGTATCGTGGCTGCTACTGACAACTCTCCATTGGTGATGATTGAGTATTCTTCTCCCAACACCAACAAACCGCTTCATTTGGGCCATGTACGCAATAATCTTTTGGGAAATGCGCTGGCTAATATAGTGGCTGCCAACGGTAATAAGGTAGTAAAGACAAATATTGTCAATGACCGTGGAATTCATATCTGCAAGTCCATGTTGGCATGGCAGAAGTACGGGAATGGTGAAACTCCCGAATCATCCGGCAAGAAGGGAGACCACTTGATTGGCGATTACTATGTTTCCTTCGACAAGCATTATAAAGCGGAAGTGAAAGAACTGATGGCCAAGTTCCAAAGCGAAGGCATGAATGAGGAAGAAGCCAAAGCCAAGGCGGAAGCTGAATCTCCTTTGATGAAGGAGGCTCGTGAAATGCTGGTAAAGTGGGAGGCCAATGACCCGGAAGTACGTGCGCTCTGGAAGAAGATGAACGACTGGGTGTATGCAGGTTTTGACGAGACTTACCGTATGATGGGTGTAACTTTTGATAAGATATATTACGAATCAAACACGTACCTCGAAGGTAAGGAGAAGGTAATGGAGGGCCTGGAGAAAGGCTTCTTCTACCGGAAAGAAGATGGCTCTGTATGGGCAGACCTCACGGGTGAGGGGTTGGACCACAAGCTACTGTTGCGTGCGGACGGTACATCCGTCTACATGACGCAGGATATAGGTACTGCCAAACTCCGCTTTGCAGATTATCCCATCGACAAGATGATTTATGTGGTAGGCAACGAACAGAATTACCATTTCCAGGTATTGTCCATCCTGCTCGACAAACTGGGCTTCGAATGGGGTAAAGGGTTGGTGCACTTCTCTTACGGTATGGTGGAACTTCCCGAGGGCAAGATGAAGAGCCGCGAAGGTACCGTGGTTGATGCTGACGACCTGATGGCGGAGATGATTGATACAGCCAAGGAAACCAGCAATGAACTGGGTAAACTGGATGGTCTGACAAAGGAAGAGGCGGACAATATCGCCCGTATCGTTGGTCTGGGTGCCTTAAAGTACTTCATCCTGAAAGTGGATGCCCGCAAGAACATGACATTCAATCCAAAAGAGTCCATCGACTTTAATGGTAATACGGGGCCGTTCATCCAATATACTTATGCACGTATCCAGTCTGTTCTCCGCAAGGCAAAAGAGGCCGGTCTCGAAATCCCTGCCCAGTTGCCCGTCGGCATTGAACTGAGCGAGAAGGAAGAGGGGCTGATACAGATGGTTGCCGACTTTGCCGCTATTGTGAAGCAGGCAGGTGAGGATTACAGCCCGTCCATCATTGCAAACTATACGTATGACCTTGTGAAGGAATATAACCAGTTCTACCATGACTTCAGCATTTTGCGTGAGGAGAACGAAGCAGTGAAGATATTCCGCCTTGCATTGTCCGAAAATGTAGCCAAGGTGGTACGCTTAGGTATGGGCTTACTGGGAATTGAGGTACCTGACAGAATGTAACTTTACGCAAGTTTCTTATAAATGAAAGCGGAGCGTAGCCGGATTGATTCTCGGCTATGCTCCGTTTTTCTGTTTTATGTTCTATTGTTGGCTTTGCAACATGTCCTTTATTTCTTATACCAATTTTTGTGGGTGCTTCCGTCCGATTTGACCCATTCGATGAAGTCGGGATATGTGTTGTATATCTTTACGCCCTCTGCAGGTATATTGAAATCTACGATGTTGGGGAGGTTGATTCCGAAGGGCATCAGTTGTATTTCCTCTTTATAGCGTGCAATATAATAGATTCCTGCTGAGGTGTTCGACACATCGTCCTGGGTATTGAAGAGCTCCATATCGGCTTTGTTGGTGGGCGGATAATTCACTAAGTGTACCTCTCTGTTTCTGTCGTTGACAAAAATGAACGGGTTGTAGGGAGGATTCACAGAGTTGTCTTTGGAAGAGATGTCTATCACTTTAGTGGTGACAGTGATTTTTTGTCCCAGCACTTTCTTGATATCGTTAAAAAGAGTGATGGTGGGGTGTGACTGTCCCGTTTCCATTTCCCAGCTGTCTGAACCGGTGACATTGATGCTCCTTACTTTGGATGGGTCGATATTGGAAAGTTGGTAACCGAATCCGCAAACGTAGCTCCCTCCATTGTGGATAGGGGTAAACTCATCCATAATCTTATATATCTTATCGTCCAGAGCACTTTTGTAGATGGTGGATTGGTATTCGACCACTACATCGTTCATGTCATAATCTCCTTCAGAGGGCCATTGGTCCTCATAGGTCAGTGTACCATAAACAGTATATTCCAGGTTGCTGGGCGGATCTACCGGAGGCAGTTCTGGTCCTTCAGGGTCAATGGCATTGGCTTCTGCTATCTTGACATAGAATGTGGCGTCACAGTAGTCGTAGTCTGTATTGTCTTCGAATCCGATGGCTACAATCTGGTTTGTTCCTCCATCGCGCAGGGCTACCACGCGTTGTGCATTGTCACTGTTCATAGAACTGTAAGAAAAGCGGGTGTGACCGGTCTTCTTGATGTTTCCGTTGTTAAAGCCCATTCCTTCCAGACACCAGCCTAGAGTAACGCCGGCAGGGAATTTATCTTCGAACTGCTGTGTACTTTTATTCCAATATTTCAGTTTCATTTCATGGCCGCAGAGTAGTCTGCCCGTTCCGCTTGACTTGCTGATGGGGGACGCATTAGGGAATGCAAGGATTTTCTGGACCGTGCTTTCAGTAGGGACTTCGTTGGTCGGATAGGTGAAATATCCGATGGTATTGTTCCATCCGGCACCACTGCTAATGAATACAAGACTCACTTCCGTCGCTTTGGTGATTTTGATTTCGGATGTTGTGTTATTGTTGAGCCATTCCGGATGCATGACTTTTATTCCTTCTTTGGCCACCTTGGTATATGTTTTTTTGATGCTGTACAGAATTTCAGCCGGTGGCATACTCAAGATACTTTCTATATTGACTGGAAGACCATAAACATCCCAATCCGTACCCGGAATGAGTTTCCAATCGTCAGGATAGCTGTAGCCGCCTGCTGTCGTTGCCCTTGTCTTGGTTTGCAAGGATGCTATATATTCCGCCTGGTCAAAATTGATTTCTTCATTGGACACTGCTAACTTGACCGGAGAAACGGCACCGGGATAGTCACTGTAAATCCATATTTCCGTAATGTCGGAGGGGATGGTGATTTTCCCTGAGTACTGCCCTTTTTTGTCTGTGGAGGCTGCATAGATGGGGGAGAGCTTCTCATCTTTTATCCAAGAGTTGTTCTCTTCCTTCATGGGATTCTGATTGTAGAGCTCGAAAATAATGTAATAGTCGTTGGTGAAACCATAGTCGACGTTCAGTTTTACTTCTTTCGTCAGACTGAAATCGAATACCTCTGTGGGATTCAACGGTGTATTCTTATCTCCTTGATACACGTCTTTTTCCATACAACTGCTGAACAGAGATATTGCCAGTAACAGAATGGAAGTTCTTTTGGTAAAGAAAATTTTATTCATACCTTTCATTTTTTGTTTGTTTGCTTGCTGTAATTGCCTTTAGCACAAATATATATATTTATTTGATATAGAAAGAAAACTTTCACTTGTTTCGACCGTCTTGGAGCTCTTTTATGAGAATAACGGTAAAAGCAACCTTAAATTGGAAGGGAAAGATGAAAGAAAAAAGAAAATCCTCCTTTGCCGGATATTTTGTCCGGCAAAGGAGGATTTTGTATCATGTACTTTCATTTTACTTTTTCTTGGCTGTTGAAGTGGCCTTGGTTGTCGCTGCCTTCGTCGCCTTACTGGTTTTCGTTGTTGACTTGGCTGTGGGCTTGGTTACCTTTGCAGTCCGTTTCGACTTGCCCGTCTCCTTGTCGCTTTGCAGTTTCACAATCTCCAGACAAGCCTGAAGGCTTAGGTCTTGAGGGATGATGTCTTTAGGAATCTTGTAGTTGCTGCCTTTATAAGCGATGTAAGGGCCATAGCGTCCATTTAGGATTTCCAGTTCCGGTTCTTCTTCAAACTTCTTGATATGTTTCTGGGCTTCTGCTTCTTGTTTCTTTTGCAAAAGTTCAATAGCTTCTTCCAGCGTAACGGTCATCGGGTCCATTGTCTTGGGTAATGAGGCATACAAGCCGTTGTTCTGGATATAAGGTCCGAAACGTCCCGCACCTACGACTACATTCTTGCCTTCGTACTCTCCGAGAGTACGGGGAAGTTTGAATAGCTCCAGCGCTTCTTCCAGCGTAATGGTCTCGATGGACATTTCTTTTTTTACCTGGGCGAAACGGGGCTTTTCCTCATCTTCGGCAGTACCTATCTGTGCTACTGGGCCGAAACGTCCGATTTTTACAGACACTTGTTTTCCGCTGACGGGGTCTGTTCCTAGAATCCGTTCGCCTGCCTTGTGGGCGGTTTTCGCGGCAAGCGTGTTCTCCACCGAAGGATGGAATTTCTTATAGAATGTTTTCAGAATGGCGGTCCATTGCTTGTCACCTTCGGCTATTTCGTCGAATTGTTTTTCGACGCTCGCAGTGAAGTTGTAGTCAAGGATGTCCGGGAAGTACTCTATCAGGAAGTCATTGACTACAATACCGGTGTCTGTCGGCATCAGTTTTGACTTTTCAGCTCCGGTGATTTCTGTATGGTTGTTGTCCGTTATTTCATTACCCTGCAGGTTAAGCACATTGTAGGTGCGTTCTTCACCTGCTTTTTCTCCTTTTATCACGTATTCGCGTTGCTGGATGGTGGAAATGGTCGGAGCATAGGTAGACGGACGTCCGATACCCAGTTCCTCCAATTTGCGCACAAGGCTTGCTTCCGTGTAGCGGGGAGGGTGTTGGGTGAAACGTTCGGTAGCGGTGATACCTTCATGTTCGAGCTTCTGTCCTTTTTTCAGAGGGGGCAGTAGGCGTGCCTCATCTTCCTGGGTTTCTACGTCATCATCGTATGATTCGCGGTAGACACGGAGGAAACCGTCGAATTTCACCACTTCGCCGGTTGCAGTGAAAGTCTCCGTCTCGTTGCTGATAGCAATGGTTACGGTTGTCTTTTCCACTTCGGCATCTGCCATCTGCGAGGCGATGGTACGTTTCCAGATGAGGTCGTACAGCTTTCTTTCCTGCGGGGTACCTTCTATCTTGGCATTCTCCATATAGGTGGGGCGGATAGCTTCGTGGGCTTCTTGCGCTCCTTTGGTCTTGGTGGCGAAGTGGCGGTTGTGTACGTAACGTTCGCCCATCAGGTTGGAGATGGTTTCACGGCTGGCGTTGACGGCAAGTTCGGAAAGGTTGACGGAGTCGGTACGCATGTAGGTTATCAATCCGGATTCGTACAGACGTTGCGCCACCATCATGGTCTGTGCCACGGTGAAGCCCAGTTTGCGGGCAGCCTCCTGCTGCAAGGTAGAGGTGGTGAACGGGGCTGCGGGAGTTTTCTTCAGCGGACGGGTAGTGATGTCGCTGATGGTAAACGTGGCTGCTTTACAGCTCTCCAGCAATTTCCGGGCTTCTGCCTTTGTCTTGAGCCGGTGCGCCAGTTCGGCTTTCATTTCCACTGTTTTGCCGTCAGTGTCCGGAACGAGGAATACGGCGGTAACACGGTAGGATGCTTCGGTCTGGAATGCATGTATCTCGCGTTCGCGCTCTACAATGAGACGGACGGCTACGGACTGTACACGGCCTGCAGAAAGGGCAGGTTTCACTTTCTTCCACAATACCGGTGAAAGTTCAAAACCTACGATACGGTCCAGGATACGTCGGGCTTGCTGGGCATCGACCAGGTTGATGTCAATGTCACGGGGATTTTCTATCGCTTTCAGGATGGCACCTTTGGTGATTTCATGGAAGACGATGCGTCTGGTGTGTTCCGGTTTCAGTTTCAGCACTTCGTACAAGTGCCATGCGATGGCTTCCCCTTCGCGGTCCTCATCGGAAGCCAGCCATACGGTTTCTGCCTGCTCGGCTTCTTCTTTCAGCTGGGTTACGAGTTTCTTTTTATCCGCCGGTATCTCGTAATGCGGTTTGAAGTCTTTGTCTACGTCAATACTGAATTCTTTTTTCTTCAAATCACGTATATGGCCGTAGCTGGAAAGGACTTTGAAATCTTTTCCAAGGAATTTCTCGATGGTTTTTGCTTTCGCCGGAGACTCGACTATGACAAGGTTTTTCTGCATAAATTTCTGTTTTTTAGTGACTCCCGCCACTGAATTCGCCCGCAAAAGTAGGAAAAAAAGATTCTTCCCACCTTATAATATAAGGAGAATTTAGCAAAAATGACCTTTTTTGTTCAAATTAGAGCTTCGGCTTGTGCTACCTCTATTAAAAGAGGAAGCTTACTCCGCCTAAGAAACTGAGACCTTCTGAAGGGTATCCCCAGTAGTACTGGTAATCTTTGTTCAGCAAGTTGTTCACGCGCGCATACACGGAGATACCTTTGAAGAGTTCGTAACTGCCGTTTAGATAGAGATTGCTGACGGGGTCCGCCTTGTTGCCCTCCACGCCTTGGCGTGAGATGTGCTGATAGCCGATGCCGACAAGCAGTGGGGAGATGGGGCGTACCTTGAGATTGAGATTGCCTTCTACGGCCGGTTTGAAACTTACTACGACATCAGAACCGTCTGAGTCCGTTGTCCAATGGCGATAGACGGCATTGGCGGCGAGATAGAAAACATCCTTGTAGTTGTAGCTCAGGTCGGCTCCGGCGTAGAGGTTCTTGGTGTCTTCTGTGAGGAAAACATTGCTTATCCCGTCGGACTTGACAGTCGGAGTGTCAATCAGGTCGTTTTTCAAATCTTGATACCCGCCGTATAGGTTGAACCACAATCCGCTGACCGGACTTGCCTTGAAGCCGATGGCTGCGTTGAGCTGTTCGTAGGTATTGTCAAGCTGCTGGTTTGTAATGCCATAAGGCGTAATGGTTTCCAGACGGCGGAAATCGTTCTGTAGCCGTCCTCCCTTACCTTGTGCGTAGAGGATGTAGCTGTCCGAGAAGATGTATTGTATTTCTACGTCGGGAGCGGCGCGGAACTTCTTGCCGAAGCCGAAAGCCAGGTCGACGTGTGCGCCGAGACGTATTTTCCAGTCGTCATTCTGAAAGAGATAGTATGGATTGAAGTCTACGTCGGTGTGATTCTCGAAACGTCCGTCGCTGTAGAATGTATTGTCCATGGCAAAAGCCATGCCGATGGTCTGCTCATCGGAGATGGAACCGGTGACATCGGCTTTGGTACGCACGATATTTTCTTTGATATTGCTCACCATGAGGTCGTGTTGGCGCTGGTAGACCAACAAATTGGTTTCGGCACGGAATTGGAGAGGCATATCGTCGCTCGTGGAACTTACCCCGAAATGTACATCACCCGAAACGAATTTCTGCTTGTTGCTGACGAAGTCGGGCAGGAAGTTGAAATTGCTTTGGTTGAACTTTCCGGCAATATTCAAATCGACTTTGCTGAAGGCATGTACATAATCCATGGCAGCATGGGTACGGTAGTAGAATGAATTCCACTTCCCGCCATTATCCGGCAAGTCCAGTTTGCCATCCATGCCATCCATTGTGAATGTCAGGTTGAGGCGGTCTTTGGGGGATAAAGAGAAGAGGTAGTTGGCGCGTACATCGAGGTTACCGTAGTTACCGTATCCCAAGCGTACATATCCGGGCAGCGCTTTCGCCTGCGTCTCTTTTCCGGTATAGGCTTGCATGATACCTGCCGGGATATGGGTTGCCGGCATCAGGGTGGCGTCATATTCCACCGCCTTTTTGCTGACGGTAGGAGGTTCCACCTTGGGAAGCACGTTCACTTTGGAGGCATCCATGATGTCCGGATTATATTCTTGTTCCACGACTACCGTACGGTTCATGGTGGTGTCTTGGGGTTGTGTCTGGGCTTGTGCTCCCAAAGAGAGGGAGACAAGCATAGTTCCTGCGAGGATATATTGTATCTTTTTCATAATGTGCTATATTTCTTACTTCAATTTCTCCAGTCTTTCGTTAATCATGCTTGCTATATCGTCGTCGGCCTGGTAGTTCTGCTGCAGGCTCAATAGGTATTGGCGTGCATCGAGCTTCTTGTCCATGGCTACATATACATCAGACAGAAGGATGAAACTGCGTGCCAGCCAGTAGGCATGCGGTGTGCTCTGGTCGATGAAATTAAGGATTTCCTTTTCTGCAGAGGCATAATTACCGGCGTTGTACCATTGTAATGCCACCAGATATTTGGCTTCGGCTCCATAAAGGGTACGGGTGTCTTTGGCCAGCAGCTGAAGGTCATCCATTGCCTTCTTGTCGGCTTTCTGGTTGAGGTATGCCTTGGCACGGTAGTACAATGCCTCGTTCCGGAGCTCCGGAGACAGCTTGGCTTCGGCAAGCAAGGCTGTGGCGGCGTTGATGACTTCCGCATCATCATGCATCAGTGCTCCACAGCGCAGTACACCGATAGCGCCAAGCTGGCGGCGCTCTGCCGTGGTGGCTTTGGCCTGCAATTTCTTGTAGTCGGCCAATGCCAGGTCATATTGCTGGCGGTTGAACAGAATTTCTCCATGCATCAGCAAAGCCTCTTCAGAATATGGGTTATCGGGGTATTCCAGCAGTTTTCCGGCATGTTCCAATACCGCCTCGTCATCTTTCTGCTCTTTGCCTATGACGCAGAGGTAGTAGTGTGTATTCAGGCTGAAAGCGCCTCCCGGATAACTTTGCAGATAGCGGGTGAAGCTCTCTTTGGCAGGTGCGGCTTCGCCTTTCATATATACTTTTTCGGCAGCGATGTAAGTCAGCGAGTCTTGCTCACTGGGTTCGAAGCGGATTTCTCCCGGCATTTGGGCGGCAAGGGCGGCAAACTCATCCACGCGGTTGGCATCTACGTAGATGGACTTCAAGTCGCGCATGGCAAGGCGGGCTTCCTCGCTTCCGGGATATTGGGTGACTACATGTTTGTAGGCTTCTATGGCACGGTCATAGTCATCGTTCTGGTAGTAAAGCAGGCCGATTTCTGCAGCAGCTTTACGGCTGACGGGACTCTCGGGATACTTGCCGAGCAATTCGCGGAAGGCGGCGATAGCTTGGGGGCTGTTGTTGCTCTGTACGTAGGAGCGCCCTTTTTCGTAAAGGGCATTGATGGCATAAGGCGAATTGGGATATTTGACGGCAAGGCGGTCCAGTAAAGTAACCTTTCCGGAATAGTCTTTTTGCAGGCCGGCTACAAGGGCCAGCTGATAGTAGGAGTAGTCGCCGGCAGGTGTTCCCAGACTTTCTGCTTTTGTATAGTATTGCTTGGCCTCGTCGAAGCGGCGGACGTGCAGGTTGCAGTCACCGATACGGTTGTAGGCATCTGCCAATGCGGTCGGGTTTTCACCTTTCTCCAGTTGGACAAAGTTGCGGAAACGGTTCTCTGCCGTCGAATAGTCTTTCTGGTGGAAAGCGATGTAGCCCAGGTTATAGTAGGCAAGGGCAAACATTTCCGTATCCCTCTGCCGGGTGAGTGACAGATATTCGTTGAAATTGCGGGCGGCTTCTCTCATCCGGTTCAGGCGGTAATAAGACTCGCCGAGCCAGTAGAGGGCGTCTGCCTTGGTCTGGAGGTTGTATTGTCCCAGCGTGACGCTTTGGTTGAAGTAACCGATGGCTTGCTCGAACTGCGTGTTGGCAAAAGACTGGGTCCCGAGTTGGAACAGAATCTTCTGCTTGGCTTCCAGAATGGCTTTGCTGGGATGGGAGATGCGGTCGATGGATTTGAGTGCGGCATCGTAGCTGCGTGTATTCATGTACACTTCCACCAGGTAGTTGCTGACTTTCTCGGCATAAGGAGAGTTTGGAAATTCGTTTAGGAATTTCTCAAAGACGGTCACCGATTCGCCGAAAGCGGAATAGGAGGTCTCGTGAATGCATAAGGCGTAGTTATAGGCGGCTTGTTCCTTGATTTTCGGGTCGGCATTGGAAGCGGCAGCCTGCTCGAAGGCCATACGTGCCTTGGTCTTGTCGGCCAGTTGCAGGTAAGCCAGTCCCATGTGCAGGTAGGCATTTTGGGAGAGAGCGTCGTTCTCGGTAGTCACTTCGCCAAGGATGGCAGGAACTTGGGAATACACGCCGCATTGATAATAGGACATACCCAGCATGTAGAGGGCATCTCTTCTATGAGTGGCAGATTCGGCATTGTGCTCCAGGTATTGCTCGAAGGACTTTATGGCTTCGTGATATTTCCCGAAATGGTATTCGGCTGTACCGAGGATGCGGTTCAGCTCCGCCGTGTGCGTGTAGCTCAGACCGTCGGGGTGGGCCGACAAAGCATTTTGCGCTACAATTTCTGCCTTGTCGTACTGTTTCTTCAACAAGTAGATTTCGGCGATGTAATAGGGGACCAGGTTCTTGTACTTGGCATTGTCCTGCAGAGGCAGGAAACCGCTGAGCGCTTCGTCATACCGTCCTTGGGTATATCGGATATAAGAGATGTAGTAAGCACAGTCCGCTGAATATTTCCTGCTGGTACTGCGCAGGGTCTCGAACCAGATGGCTGCTTCCTTTACATTGCCCGTCTTCAGATAGCAGGTGGCAAGGCGGTAGGTCATGTCGTCACGCTCCTCGGTACCCAGAAGGTCGAGGCGGGCGGAGTTGAACATGGCGAGGGCATCGTCATAATTGCCTTCGAAGAAATAGGAGGAGGCGATTAATGCATAGATGCGGTTGGCATGGGGAGTATCAGGATATTCGTCCAGGAAGGCGCGGAGCAAGTCTATGCTTTTGGGGTCTCTGAGCTCGTATGCGGCGCATACCAGCATGTATTCCGCTTCTTGCCGCTCGCCGGTATCGGGCAGAGGCTTGCCGTCTGCATTCATCTGGCGTACATAGGCTTGCAACGGAGAGATGGCGGCAGCATAGGCCTTTTGCTGGAACAGCGTTTGTCCTTCCTGGTAGAGTCGCTTGGGAGAAGTACTCTTCTCGCTTGTTTGTGCTGAGGCGAGTAAAGGTGCGCAACAGAGTGCTGTGCACAATATTCGGGAGATTTTATGTTTCATCTTCTTTTGTTAGAATAGGTATTTTACAAAAATACGGGTTTTAACCCGGAAATGTTACACTTGTTTGGCTTTTTTAGGATATATACCATAATAGGAACGAATAATCATTCGCTTTTGTTCTTCCGCATGTCTTCCAGGAAGATACCCACTCCTTTGCGGATGGAGCCGAGCCCGAACTCTTCCGTACGGATATCTTTCAAGGGGAGGAAGAAGAGGTCTGCCGCGTCGTCCATCGCCTCGAAGTGCAAGGTGTCCTCCACCGTACAACGGAAAAACATATCCAGCGTGTGTACGGGGAAGCCGGAATAGATGTAAATATTGGGTAGGGAGAAGAGATATTCGGCCTTTGCCACCTTCATGCCGGTTTCTTCTCTTACTTCGCGGGCAACGCCTTCCTCACCGGTCTCGGTCATGTCGATGAAGCCTCCGGGGAGGTCCAGCGTCCCTTTGGCAGGCTCTTTGGCGCGGCGGCACACCAGCAGCTCGTCGCGCTCGTTCAGTATCAAGGCGACGGTGGCGGAAGAGGGGTTGAAGTAGTAGACGAAACCGCAGTCGGCGCACTGCTTCGACTTCTCGTTATGAACTTCGAAATGGGCTGAACCGCATTTCGGACAATATTTGAATTGCGAAAGTGGATGTTCCATGATATTTTAGCCTTTGTCCGGGGGACAAAGATAATGGAAACCAGGTGTAGAATGAAAGGAACAGAGTGAATTTTTCGTATCTTTGGCGACTATAAAACCATATCGGATGAAAGATTTTGCTGCCATTGATTTTGAAACGGCCAACGAACAGCGTACCAGCGTTTGTAGTGTAGGAGTGGTTATCGTACGTGATGGAGAGATTGTGGACCATTATTATAGCCTCATCCGTCCCGAACCGGAGTATTACACTTATTGGAATACCCGCGTGCATGGTCTGACGTTGGCAGATACCCAGGATGCTCCTATCTTTCCCGTTGTGTGGCAGGAAATAGCTCCACGCATTGAAGGCTTGCCATTGGTAGCGCACAACAAGGCCTTTGATGAAAGCTGCCTGAAAGCTGTTTTCCGTACTTACTGCATGGATTATCCGGATTATGAGTTTTATTGTACTTTGCAGGCATCACGTTGTGCTATAAAGGGATTGCCTAACTATCAGTTGCATACAGTGGCTGTTTGCTGTGGCTATCAGTTGGAACATCATCATCATGCGTTGGCTGATGCTGAGGCTTGTGCATGGATAGCGAAACAGGTCATATAAATAAACAGAGGAGACTTGTCATGAAGCCTCCTCTGTGGAATTGTTTGTTTCCTTGATAAAACTCTATCAGTTTATCCTAATGGATTTTCACCTTGGTCACCATCATTGCCGCCGCCTCCGCTTTCGTTTCCTCCGGGATTTTCTTCATTGTCCGGCACGATTTCAGAGCCGGTTACCAATCGTGTGATGCCCGATTGTTTCATCATGTTCTTCAAACGTTGTCCCGGCACGAAAATCAGTTTCTGGCGGTAAACGACATCAGCCGTTACAGACTTTGCATCCTCCTGGCTTTTGCCGTTCAATCCCGGTCGGAGGCTTCCGAAGTCTCCCAGCCGTACGGTTGCACCGATGCTGGCATAGGTGCAGAGCGCGTCAATCATACCGTCCAATACGGCTTTTACGATACCTCTTGGCACCATCCCTTGACTGGTCACCTGGTCGCATAATCTATCAAAGTCAATATTTGCTACGGAATAAGAAGCAGCTACATACTTCTCGGTTTTGGTACCAATGCCTACCATTCTCTTTTTTACTACATAACGAAATGCCATAATGTTTTTTGTTTTTAATGGTTGTTACTTGCGGTTTCGTTCACTCGTCAGTTAGCGAGACCTGTTTCTTTGTGACCACGGTGCGAAGTTACAACACTTAAAAACGGCATGGTGCTTTAACGGGACTGAACGACTTTTTTTAACGTTGTATTTAGCCATTTGACGACATGGAAAGTCCTATGCTATAACCTATTGCCTATATTTAAAAAAAATGAGTGATTACATAAAATAAACACATAGCGAAAAAGTAAATTTGGGCAAAGCGTAGCGAATTAGCTGATAGAGCGTTCGTTACGCTTTGTTTTTCTATGGGACAGAGCCAACGAAATACCACCTCGAAGCCAAACGGTGCAGAAGTTCAGTTACCACCTCGTTACTCCCGTAACGGGTGCAGATTTCTTGCTAAACAGTTCTGTTTCTGCGTTTTGCGTAGATTTACATAGCTGTCGGTAACTCACTAATAACTAATTTTGTAATCAAAAAAAGGAGTGAGTTATGCGTAGTACATTCAAGGTATTATTTTACGTGAAGAAAGGCAGCGAGAAGCCGAACGGCAACCTGCCTTTAATGTGCCGTATCACGGTGGACGGCGAGATTAAACAGTTCAGTTGCAAGATGGACGTTCCCCCACGGTTGTGGGACGTGAAGAACAGCCGTGCTTCGGGCATGCCGTCAAGCGAGTGGAAAAGGTATTTGGAAATTAGGGAAGAAAAGGAAGGGAGTCAGTTGACTACAAATTGTAGTCAACTGACTCCCTTCTTTTTTTAAACGTGTTTTCAAGACACTCCAATACTTACGAGGATTAGGGCTACAGTAAGGAGGATAAAATCTCTTTATTCCCTTATTTCGTTCTGATTTAGCTACAAAACCACAAAAACACTCGCATAATCACTAAATATAGCATAAAACAAGCGGTTTGATGAAATAAAAGTACTACATTTGCGTTATTATAGGAAATAAAGGTTTGAAAAATGAAGCTGAACAGAATAAAACTGGTTCTGGTTGAGAAAGAAGTCTCCCAAACCGAATTGGCAAAGAAACTCGGAAAAAGTTTCAGCACCATAAATGCCTATTGCAGTAACCGCAAGCAGCCATCATTGGAATTGCTAAACGAGATAGCCGATATTCTCTCTGTCAGTATGAAAGACCTCATAGTGGATAAATAAAATCGTATGACTATGGCAAAAGATGCAAAATCAGCGTTCTGCGAGGACAGCAGGGTGAAGTTTCCCACACTCATGCACCTAATGGGTATGGGTTTCAAGTATGTTTCCTTGAAAGGACTGAAAACAAAATATGTGGAGGCTCCTAAAACGGAGTTTGACCCACTAACGAATATTTTGACGGATTATTTTACAGATGCTTACTGCACCCTCAATCCTAAGGCGGAGAAAAAGGATGCAGAGGATATGCTTGTCAAAATACAAAAGTCATTGCAGAATGACGATTTGGGCAGACAGTTCTACAATGAAATACTGTTGAATACTGGAGAAAGGATTATAGATTTGTCCTCTCCTGTAAATTTTTATAAGAACAACACTTTCCAGGTTGCCACAGAAATGACTTGTGGCAGCAAGGACAGCGACAACTACCGTCCCGACATAACGATTTTTGTAAACGGTTTGCCATTGGCTTTCATTGAGGTAAAGAAAGAGAATAACCATAAAGGCATACAAGCGGAAACAGACCGCATGAAACAACGTTTTGTCAATCCACAATACCGTCGTTTCTTGAATATCACACAGATAATGGTGTTCAGTAACGATATGGAATATGACAATAATGAGGTTACGCCAACTATCGGTGCTTTCTATGCCACTATCGGAAAGAAGAATACAAAGTACAACTGTTTCCGTGAGGAGGGACAGGACTGTTTCCCTACTGCACGGCATATTCACCAAGTAACGCCCGAAGAGGAAGAAGTCCTTTTGCGTGACAACAATGTGCCGCAATATAAGAACAGCAGTGAATACAAGACTAACTGTCTGGCAAATACTCCGACCAAGCGTATTTGTGACAGTCTGTTTTCTTTCAATCGTTTCCATTTTCTTTTGAAATATGGCATCGCATACGTTGACTATCCCAATGGGCTGCAAAAGCACATCATGCGCTATCCGCAGTTGTTCGCCACAAAAGCCATAGAGAGGTATTTGGAGACTGGCAAAAACAAAGGTATCATTTGGCACACGCAAGGTAGCGGAAAGACTGCCTTGTCATTCTATAATGTGAAATACCTGACGGATTATTATTCTGCAAAAGGGATTGTTCCGCAGTTCTTCTTTATCGTTGACCGCTTGGACTTGATGATACAAGCCCAAAGGGAGTTTTCGTATCGTGGTCTGAAAGTCAATTCCGTGCAGGATAAGGGGGCTTTTGCAAATATAATAAGCAGCGGTTTGACTACTCAGAACAGAGAGGGTAAGCCTGAGATAACCGTAGTAAACATACAAAAGTTCTCCAACGATTCTAAGGCTTTGGCAAAGAATGCCTACAATGTACCTGTGCAGCGCATCTATTTCATAGACGAGGCACACCGCAATTACAGTCCAGACGGCAGTTTCCTTAAAAATCTCATATCCAGTGATACGAATGCCGTCAAGATAGCCTTAACAGGCACGCCAATCATCAGCAAGGAGTATAATACCAAAGATATTTTCGGTGATTACATACACACCTATTTCTATAATGCGTCCATTGCTGACGGTTATACACGCCGACTGATACGTGAAGATATAGGCTCAAACTATAAAATCAAGTTGAAAGAGGCTTTGAACAGCATCCGTGTAAAGGTACACAGCGTAAAGGAAAGCGATGTGTATGCCCACCATGTGTATGTGCAACCGCTTCTTGATTATATCATAAAAGACTTGCGCACATTCCGCCAAAAGAACGAAGACAACACGTTAGGCGGTATGGTTGTGTGCAACAGCAAGGAACAGGCACAGCTCATGTACCGACTATTTCTTGAAAAGTATGCCGATGAAAGCGAACTTGACAACGAAACGGACGAGGACGGTTCAATCGTGTACAAAAGTATCAGTGCTGGCGAAATGGAAGTCAAGAAAAAGCCTTGTAAGAAAGGTTGCTATCGTGCTGCACTTATCACATACGACAGTTTCGACAAGGAAACTCGTGCCAAGTGGATAGAACTGTTCAAGGATGGCAAAATTGACTTGCTTATTGTGTTCCAGATGCTCCAGACAGGCTTTGATGCTCCACGTTTGAAGAAATTGTATCTGCACCGTATGGTCAAGGAGCATAACTTGCTCCAGACATTGACACGTGTAAACCGCCCATACAAGGACATGAAGTATGGCTATGTGGTGGATTTCGCCAACATTGAGGAGGAATACAGCAAGACAAACAAGGAGTACCAAGAAGAACTTGAACATGAGGTTGGCAAAGACAATATACAGAACACCGATCGCTTGTTGGTGTCAATGGACGAAGCCAAGAAAAGGGTTGATGACGCCAAGAAAGTGCTTGACAACTATGAACTGGGCAATCCCGAAATCTTCTCTCGCCAACTCAATTTGGAAGATGACAGAAATGTTGTCCGTACAGTTCTCAACTCTCTTGAAGATATGCGGAGTTTGCAGAACATGCTTACTTCGCAAGGCTCTAACGCTGACGAGGTTGTGGAAATCAGCGACATTCACAACTTGATAAAGGCAGCGAAGAACCGTCTTGACCTGTTGGGCTTCATAGACAATTCCGATGAGAACGCCAATGCAAAGCAACTGCTCAATATGGCATTGGAAAACATTGAGTTTTCTTTTGAAAAGCGTGGCGAGGGTGAGTTGGAGATACAGGAACAATACAAGCAGAGCGTGGAACACGCCCGACAGCAACTGAAAGCGTGTGTTGATACCGATGACCCAGAATATCGCTCTATCTTGGAAGAGTTCCTGCGCCTGTTCCGTAAAAAGGAAATGGAGTCACAGGAGGAGTTTAATATGCACAAAAAGGTGCAGAACGTGAATGACATTCTGCGTCGCATCAAGAAACTGAATGAACGTGACGCTTTGGAAGCTATCAAGTACAATGGTGATACCAAGTTTGTGCGTGTGGAGAAACGCCTGAAAGAGAAAGACAAGGAAGAAACCGAACGCAAGGTTACGCCACGCAACTACGCATGGACGGAGGAAAAGGAGAAAATGACCATCATTCTGCTTGCCATCAAGGAAGATGTGGACGATGTGTATTTCCATAACCAATCCATCTTGGAAGTTCCAGAGTATTTCAAGAAGAACATCCTTACTTACGTCACACGCCATTTCAAGGAAGAAGCGGTAAAGACCGACCGTGAGGTGCGCAAGTATGTGAGTGAGATAATAAACAGAGAATATCAAATAGCAAGATAACAAACGAATGAAAAATATAGAAGAAATAAAAAATCAGACCTATGCGCTGATTGATGACTTGAAAAAGACTACCACAGAGAACGGACTCGCTGGTAGCGGTAACGAATATGTGGTTATTGTGGAGATTTTCCTCTACAAGTTCCTTAATGACAAGTTTATCTATGAGGCTAAAAAAGAAAATCCAGAACTGGCTAATGCCGAGGATTTCTTTGCAGCTCTTGATGCAATGTCGGAAGATGATTATGAGGAAATGTGCGATTCCATGCTCGACACAATCATCTTGAAAAAGGAACATCTTATTCCGTTCCTTGCCAAGCGACAGAATGAGGATAAGTTTGCCGAGCTGTTCGATTCTACATTGGAGAGTATAGCAAGCGAAAACTCAGACATCTTCTATATCCTCAATGAGGACGAGACCAGAGTTTCCATTATGAAGCCTATATCTGATGTGGTTTCTGGTGGAACGAACAAGAAGAATGCCTTTTGCCGTTCGCTAATTGGTGATGTGGCAAGTTTCTCGTTTGAGAATGCCTTTGAAGCTGGCTATGATTTCTTCTCCACGATATTTGAATACCTTATAAAAGATTACAATGCCAATGGTGGTGGCAACTATGCCGAATACTACACGCCTCACGCTATTGCAGCTATCATGGCTCAACTGCTTGTTGATCCATCGGAAGATGTAAGGAGCGTGACTTGCTATGACCCATCGGCAGGTACAGGAACACTTGTTATCGCCTTGGCTCATGCCATCGGTGAGCAGAACTGTACGGTCTATACACAGGACATCAGCGATAAGTCATCAACAATGATGATGTTGAACCTTATCCTTAACAGCATGAGCCATTCTCTGACCCATGTAATACAGGGTAACACGCTAAAGCATCCATTCCACAAGAACGAGGATGGCTCGTTGCGTAAGTTCGACTATATTGTCAGCAATCCACCTTTCAAGTTGGACTTCTCCGACTATCATAGCGATTTGAAGGCCGATAATTACAAGGGGCGTTTCTTTGCTGGCATTCCAAACATTCCGTCTAAAAACAAGAAGGGCATGGAGATTTACCTTTGCTTCTTCCAACATTTGCTTTACAGTCTGAAAGAAGACGGTAAGGCGGCTATAGTCGTGCCTACGGGTTTCATCACGGCTAAAAGTGGCATCGCTTTCAAGATACGTAAGCACTTGGTCGATGGCGAGAAGTCCATTCTGCGTGGTGTGGTAAGTATGCCAAGTAATATCTTTGCAAACACTGGCACCAATGTAAGTGTGGTGTTCATCGACAAATCTGGTGTAGATAAACCAGTACTCATTGATGCAAGCAAACTTGGTGAGACAATCAAAGAGAATGGCAACCAAAAGACAAAACTGCGCACAGAGGAGATACAACAGATTGTCAACACATTCCGCAACAAGGAAGTGGTTGAAGACTTCTCTGTCACTCCAACTTTTGATGAGATAAAGGAGAAGGGCTACAGCTTCTCCGCTGGTCAGTATTTCGACATCAAGATTGACTATGTGGATATTACGGAAGATGAGTTCAACCGACGTATGGATAATTTCAAGACCACGCTAAGACAGCAATTCAGCGAGAGTCACCGTTTAGAAGAAGAGATTCTGAAGCAGTTGGATTGTATCGGTTTCAATGAAAATGTAGGAAAAGAGAACAGCAATGAGTAACGAGATACAATTTCTGCTTTACAATATGCCCGATGCTGACGGCAAGGTGCAAGTGGTCATCAAGGGTGAAACGCTTTGGCGTACACAAAAGGCTATGGCTCAACTCTTTGGCGTTGGTGTTCCAGCTATTAGCAAGCACTTGAAGAACATCTTTGAAGAGGGTGAACTTGTTGCGGATTCAGTTATTTCCAAAATGGAAACAACTGCCGCTGATGGCAAAAACTACACAACAACATATTATTCTCTTGATGCTATTATTGCCGTAGGCTATCGTGTGTCTTCACTGAAAGCCACTCGTTTTCGTCAATGGGCAACAAAGATACTCAATGAGTATATCAAAAAGGGCTTTGCAATGGACGATGAGCGGTTGAAGCAAGGTAATGCTGTGTTTGGCAAGGATTACTTCCGTGAATTGCTTGAACGCATCCGCTCTATCCGTACAAGTGAACGTCGCATTTGGCAACAGATTACGGACATATATGCAGAGTGCAGCACCGACTATGACAAGAACTCTCCGACTACAAGAGATTTCTATGCTATGATACAAAACCGCTTCCACTATGCCATTACAGGACAGACTGCTGCGGAGATTATCTATTCAAAGGCTGACCATACGAAAGACCACATGGGATTGACCACTTGGAAAAATGCTCCAGATGGACGTGTTCTGAAATCAGAAGTCAGCATAGCCAAGAACTATCTACAAGAGAAAGAAATCCGACAACTGGAGCGTGCTGTAACAGGCTTCTTTGACTATATCGAAGACCTCATAGAGCGTGAAAACACGTTCAGCATGTCGCAGTTCTCGGCAAGTGTCAATGAGTTCTTGACATTCCGCAAATACCAGATATTGCCTGACAAAGGCATAATATCGGCAGCGCAAGCCAAGAAGAAAGCGGAAGAAGAATATGACATTTTCAATAAGACACAACGCATTGACTCTGACTTCGATAAGGAGATAAGAGGATTGCTTGATAATAAGTAAGTTGAGAAGTATGAAAATTAAAGATATAGTGACCTTTGTGTCAAAGTCTATAACTCCTCAAAAGGGAGTGACATATAACCTGTATAGTCTGCCCTCGTTTGATGAGGGTAAGACTTTTGAGGTGTTGGACGGAGCAGACATACAAAGCAATAAGTACGACGTTCCCAACAAGTGCATTTTGTTCAATAAACTAAATGTCCGTTTCAAAAGGGTATGGCGAATAGATAGTCAAGATGAAAACAAAATAGCATCAACGGAATTTTTGCCACTTGTAGTAGACGAAGATGTTGTTGATTTTCAATATTGCTATTATCTGTTGATTTCAGATAAAATCACTAATTATCTATGCGGTCAAAATACTAATACATCGGGAAGTCACAAGCGTATTGACCCAGACAATTTCCTGAATATAGAAATAAAATTGCCGAAAATGTCAATCCAAAGACTGATTGGAAAGACACTTTCAGCATTAGACCGTAAAATAGTCCTCAACAAGCAGATAAATGATAATTTAGAGGCGATGGCAAAGCAACTCTATGACTACTGGTTTGTGCAGTTTGACTTCCCGAACGAGGAGGGTAAGCCGTATAAAGCAAGTGGTGGGGCTATGGTCTGGAATGAGAAGCTGAAGCGTGAAATACCGCAGGGATTGGGTGCCCCAAAGATTGGAGATATAGAAAAGAACATCATAACTGGCAAGACTCCTTCTTGTGCAGATGAGGATAATTTCGGAGGAGATATACCTTTTGTGACGATAGACGATATTAGAGGCAATCTATTTATTTTCGAGGCACAACGCACTCTTTCTGCAAAAGGTGCAGATAGTCAAGAAAAGAAATACTTACCCATAGGAAGTCTTTCTGTTTCATGTATTGGAACTATTGGTGTTATGGGATTTGTTGCAAGATTAGCGCAGACGAACCAACAGATTAACTCAATTGTTTTTGAACATGAATATAACAAAGAATTTCTATATTTTTCTTTGAAATTGTATTTTGAAAATGCAAAAGCTAAGACTGGGAATGTTTTTGCAAATATGAGCAAGGAAGAATTTGCGTCAATAATCGTGGCTTATCCCCCAAAGCAAATTTTACAAGCTTTCCATAATAAAGTTGCTCCAATATTCGATAGTATAAAGAATAATACAGAAGAAATCAATAGTCTCACTAAGCAGCGAGACGAACTTTTGCCACTTTTAATGAATGGTCAAGCAACAGTAAATTATCATTTATCTGACGATTGACTTTGATTTTCTCGTCTATCGAGACTAAAGAGGCAACTATTTGATTTTGTTTTTCGAGGGGTAGATATTCTATTTCAATGGCAGACAAGGCATTGTCAAGCTGTAAATTCTTGATGCCAGAAGTCTTCCCCTCGAAATTAAAGAATGCACCATGATTGTACAGATTCTGCCAATAATAGTACACATACAAAGGATTCCAATCTGCCTTTACACGAAACGCAGTGCAAAAGTTAGAACAGACAACACTCCCTTTGGCACTTATCAAATCTTCTGACACATACACAATACGCCCTGTGGATTGTGTTGGGCTACCTCCAGATTTTTCAATCACCAAATCACCTGCCGACAAAAGTTTTGTCTCTTTTGTTCGGTCACAAACATATCGTTGTGGTATGTCTGCGAAATTATGGTTGGTTATAGGCACTATGTCTGCGCCCCTAACACAATATGCAGCATTAGGGGTATCTTGTGTAGGAGATTCTTCGCCCCAATCTCCCGATATAAAAGTATCAATAATATCTGCTAATTTCATATACGTCTTACATTTTGTGATGCAAAGGTACTCAAAATCAAGCAGAAACCATTATTTGTAAACCTTAATTAAGGAATTTGCGGTGTGCAATCTTGACATTTGTCTGATTTACCATCGCATAATGCAGCGTAGTGTCAATTTTCACGTGTCCCAACATCTTCTGCACTTGCTCTATTGGCATACCCTTGTCAATAGCCATTGTCGCTAATGTCCTACGGAATTTGTGAGGGTGAACCTTGTTGAGGTTTACTTTCTTACCGAGTTGGCGCAAACGCACTTCCACGCCACTGATGGTTAGGCGTGTATGTGGCTCGTTCAGACTTACAAACAAAGCTGGATTTGTATCTGTGCGTTGCTCCAAATACTTTTTGAGGTGAATTTTAGTCCTTGCGTTGAAATAAACCTCACGCTCTTTGTTGCCCTTGCCAAACACTACACACTGGCGTTCTTGAAAGTCAATGTCGTCACGGTTGATTTTTACTAACTCCCCTACACGCATACCAGTACTAAGCAGCAAGTCTATCATAGCAATGTCACGCAATTCTTGGCAACTGTCACGTAACACTTCGATATTCTCATCAGTCAGCACCTCTTTCACCAAAGCATCCGTGCGCACCTTATGGATCCTGCGGACAGGACTTTTAGTGATATAATCCTCATCTTCAAGCCAAGAGAAGAAACTGGAATAAATACGACGCAAGTTGTCAATAGTAACCTTGCTAAGTCCTCGTTGTTCCTGTTGCTCAGCGAGATAGCAACGAATGTCATTAGTGGCAATGTCGCACACATTCTTCTTCACAGTCGCTATCAGCTTCTCAATGGAAGACTTATAATAGTGGATTGTCTTGTCAGAACAGCCCTCCACTTTCTTTGAGGATATAAAAGCCCCAAGAAGTTCAACGTTTTCCTTGTTGCGCTGTTCTTCCTCTGTTGCCTTTGGCGTAATCTCACACTCTGACAGTGCCTTTCGGGTCACATCTGTCAGCAAATCCAACTGATTTTCAGTCAAAATCGCTCGCATGCCGTCTAAAACGGCTTGTACAATTGTTTCTTTCATGTCATAAAACTTGTATTGGTCTCTATATAATATAAGGGAAGAAAGAAACGATGCCGATAAATGATAATTTAGAGGCGATGGCAAAGCAACTCTACGACTACTGGTTTGTGCAGTTTGACTTCCCGAATGAGGAGGGAAAACCGTATAAATCAAGTGGCGGAGCTATGGTGTGGAATAAGAAGTTGAAGCGTGAGATACCAAAAGCATGGTACGCAGACAATATCTGTAAGATTGCAAACATTTTGAGTGGCGGTACACCAAGTAAAGCCGTTTACGACTATTGGTATAATGGTACTATTCCTTTCTTCGGTCCAACTGACTATAATGGGAATGTTTTCCAAATTAAGACAGCAGACCATATAACGCAAAAAGGCTTGGAACATTGTGCATCTTCTCTTTTTGAAGAGGGTATTATAATAATAACAGCTCGTGGCTCAATCGGAAAACTTGTTATAGTAGGAACACCTATGGCTATGAATCAATCATGTTATGCTTTACAGTCAAAGAATGGAGAATTTGAATACCTGTATTTCCTAACAACCCAACTAATAGATTGTTTAAAAGCAAAAGGGTCTGGTTCTGTATTCAAATCTATAATAGCATCGGACATAGAACATTCAATATTGTGTGTTGCAACAGAGAATATAGTATCAGACTTCTGTAAAAAGGTAAAGCCGCTGTTTGAGAAATTAAAAACAAACACAATAGAGATTGCAGAACTCACTAAGCAACGAGACGAGTTGTTGCCCCTTTTAATGAATGGTCAAGCGTCGGTAAATTATCATTTATCGGCAAGTACTTCTATATCTTTTGATATATCTGTCTTGTTCTTAAACTTTACAAACGGCAATTCACTTTATGAAACAATCAGTCTTGATTATCAGCGTTTTGCATTACCTTCGCACTCAAAAGAAGATACGCATGGGACTATTCAAGACGATAAAAGACATATTCAGCAACGACAAAGGCAAGGAGACAAACACGCAAGAGAACGAATCAGTGAGTTACACATCGAAATAATCCCACGAAGTAAAAGCTTTTATTACGCCAATGAACCTATTATTAGAGCGATTTTCCCCCTTTTTTAATCCCTACTTCCCTTTTTATTAATACCTTTGGGCGTTGTTTTTAATTCGTTAGACAGATGTCTTATTTCCGTTAGACAATTGTTGTTCTTTCGTAAGATGGACGTTTAACGAAATAGCAACAATTGTCTAACGAATTAAACTCGGTGCATCAGGACTTGTTCTTGCAGCATTGAATGAATAATATTGCCCAACTGATATTCTAAATTATATGAGTGCTTATTACGATTTATACCAGACCCCCAATCCTTCTCCGGAGGACGGTGAAGAAAAGCTGCTTCACGCCCGTATTCTTCCCAAAGGAACCATTCCTGCCGATAAATTCCGCGAACTGGTTCACAAGGCTACCGGTTTCAGCCCTGCCATTCTCGATGGCACGTTGCAGGCTATAACGGATGAGTTGCACAGCTGGCTGGCAGACGGATGGATAGTTGAAGTGGGCGAATTGGGATTCTTTTCGTTGTCATTGAAGTGCGACAAGGCCGTGGCGAATAAAAAGGATATTCGCTCTCCGTCCGTACATTTTCAGAATGTAAACTTGCGTATCGGCAGTAGATTCCGCAACCGCTTTCAGACGATGGAGCTGGAACGGAAAGCATCTCCCTATATCTCTCATTCCAAATTGACATTAGAGGAGCGGAGAAAAAAACTGTTGCAGCATTTGAATAAGTATGGCTGCATTACGCGTACTGATTATGAACAGCTGACTGGAAAGGCGAAACATCAGGCGGTGGCCGATTTGAACCTATTTCTGGAAGAAGGTATTATTCGCAAATATGGTAGTGGAAAAACAGTGGTATATCTCAAGCCATGACAAGCAAGAGAGTTAGAGGAGTTATCACTTTGCTCCGCTAGGGGTTACAGCCGATACTCTTGTGTATGTATTCACAGAACTATCGGCTTTAACTCCTAAGCCGACTTGCCGGCTGATGACTCCTTCTGACTCCCGATAACTCCTTTAAACGAAAGAACCGTGCATATAAAAAGGGAAGAAACTTTTAGTACTGCCGATTTGTTTTTAACTTTGTCAATTGAAAACTAATAAAAACAAGCGTATGAATATGAAGGTTGTATCTATGTGCCTGATATGTGCCGGAGCTTTGTTGACCGGTTGTGGAAACGGCGGTAAAAAGGAAGCGGAAACTTCGGAGAGAAAGGAAAAAGAGGCCGTGGTTGGTAGTGATAAAGACGAACATGGTTGTATTGCTTCTGCCGGATATACGTGGAGCGAGGTGCAGAAAGATTGCATCCGTTTGTGGGAGAAAGGTGTCCGCATGAATGCAGTGGATGATGCCGGGAAGACTTTGTTCTTGGTGTTCAGTCCGGACTCTACGCAAGTGGAGTTGTTTTTCTCGGAGGAAGGTGTTTCGAACGAAATTCTGGACCGTCGAGGTCTGCCTGCCGGTGGATATGCCTGGAATGTGGAAGATGATGATACGAAAAACGTACGTCTGGAAGACGGTGAGTGGACGGTCAGCCAACGGGGGAGGCTCATTTATCAGGAAGATGCGAATGGTAAATAATATAAGAATATGGAAAATTTGAAGGCGTTGACAGAGGCTGTCTGCTGTGTAGCCCGTGAAGCCGGGCATTTTTTGAAGGAAGAGCGGAAAAGTTTCCGTCGGGAGGTGGTGCAGGAAAAACATGCGCACGATTATGTATCTTATGTGGACAAGGCTTCCGAGAAAAAGGTTGTATCTGCCCTTAGAAAATTGCTTCCCGAAGCCGGATTCATTGCCGAAGAAGGGTCTGCTGCCTATAGTGACGAAACGTATTGCTGGGTAGTGGATCCTTTGGATGGGACAACGAACTATATTCACGACAATGCTCCCTATTGTGTAAGTATTGCCTTGCGTGACAAGCAGTCGCTTTTGCTGGGTGTGGTTTATGAACCCTGCCGAGACGAGTGTTTTTATGCTTGGAAAGGAGGAGGAGCCTATGTGAACGGAGAACGGTTGCGTGTTTCGCTTGTCAGTGAACCGAAAGACGCTTTTGTGGTGACAGAGTTACCCTACAATTTCGAGCAGTATGCCCGTACGGGCGAACATTTGATACACGAACTTTACGGTAAGGTTGCAGGCATTCGCATGAATGGTTCGGCGGCGCTTGCCCTCTGCTATGTGGCTGCCGGACGTTTTGACGCTTGGCTGGAAGCTTTTATCGGTAAGTGGGATTTCTCTGCGGCTGCACTCATGGTGTTGGAAGCCGGCGGTAAGGTAACAGACTTTTTGGGAAACGAGAACTTTATAGAAGGGCATCATATCATAGCCACCAACGGGCCGCTGCATCCGTTGTTTTTGCGGTTGGTACGGGAGGCGCTGCCATTCTGATACGGTTCTTATTGCCTTATTACACTTTTTTATGGAAAACACATTTAAAGCCTGGTTCTTGTCCTTTGTCCATCTCTTCTTCCCGCGTCAGTGTGCTGTATGCGGGAGCTCTTTGCAAGAGGGAGAAGAGGGCATTTGCATCAGGTGTAATATGAATATGCCACGGACAAACTATCATCTTCGCGAAGACAACTCCGTGGAGCGTATGTTTTGGGGGAAGATACCTCTGGAACGCGGCACTTCCTTCTTTTATTATCACAAAGGAAGTGATTTCCGCCACATCCTGCATCAACTGAAGTATGGAGGCCGGAAAGATTTGGGAGAAATAATGGGGCGTTTTATGGCAGCGGAGCTGGCGGCTACTGGTTTTTTCCGTGGTATAGACGTAATTATCCCCGTTCCTCTACATCCCCGCAAACAAAAGTTGCGCGGATACAATCAGAGTGAATGTATAGCGCGCGGCGTTTCTGCCGTAACGGGTATTCCTATTGATGTGTCCTCCGTGCTGCGCAGAAGACATACGGAAACGCAGACCCGAAAGTCTGCTTACGAGCGTTGGGAAAATGTAGACGGTATTTTCCTTCTCCGCTATCCGGAACGCTTTGTGGGGAAACATATCCTTATTGTGGATGATGTACTGACCACCGGAGCCACTACAACTGCATGTGCCGATGCGCTTAAAGATGTGGGAGGCGTACATGTTAGTATCCTGACGCTGGCAGTGGCGGGTTCGTGAATCAGAAGCGGAAACGTCCGCCTGCCACGATTGTTCCCGTATATCCTACGCCGAATTCGGTGAAGAAGGCAAACTGATTTCCATATTCGATACCCAGAAAACTGAACTGATAGGCAAATTCCTTTTTGTGATAAGTGTCTCCTCCAAAGCTGTTCCGGAGGAAATAGGCGCCGAGCCCTGCAGAGGAATATAGGGAGAATTGGGGGCGGGTGAACCAATGCCACCGGAAGGTGGGGAGGATATACAGATAGCGCCGGTCATCGTTCTTATTCTCATCCAAAACTTCATAAAGGCTACTGGCCGTCCCTCTATTACCGGTTATTCCTCCGGTTACGCCTAGGCTGATTTTACGGTTGATTCTATAAATATAACTGATATTCAGAGCGCCGTAATAGCTGGTCTTCTCGCGTGTATAGATTCCAAAACTTGCTGTCGGAGCAATAAACTCTTCGGCTATACTATTGGCGTCGGTAATGGGGAGGAAGCCGTAACTGACGGATATTTCATGGTGGCGGAATTTTTCTCGCGTAGAAACAAGAGAGGTTTGTGCTTTACCAGCGGTACATAGGCTGAATCCTATGACTAAAAAGAATAAAAGAGTTTTCATTGTAGTTTGGTGTTTGGATTAAAATATGTTTTTCTAATAAATAAAGACAGGTGCTTTTATGAAACTCCTTACTTTACATTTGGCAAATGTATGTTAAATCTTTGAATATGAAATAGAAATGTTTGTCTTTTGTGTGGGATAATGTGGGAAAACAAAAAAGGTTCGCCTAATTGACGAACCTTTTCGCTCTTCCTCTTGGACTTGAACCAAGGACCCTCTGATTAACAGTCAGATGCTCTAACCGACTGAGCTAAGGAAGAATGTTGTTTTTTCTCAAATGCGCTGCAAAAGTAATAGGATATTTTGAAATATGCAATATCTTTGCAAAAAAAATATCGAAGATGGATAAAATAATTGGGTTGGGCAATGCTTTGGTCGATGCGCTGGCAATCATTGAAGATGATAATATTTTGACGGAGATGCAGCTTCCGAAAGGAAGCATGACGCTGATTGATGAAGATAAGTTCTTGAAAATTAGTGAGTATTTCAGCCGGATGAAGACGCACCTGGCTAACGGAGGTTCTGCCGGAAACGCAATTCGGGCAATGGCATGCCTTGGTGCGGGTACGGGATTCATCGGAAAAGTAAGCAATGACTTTTACGGTAACTTTTTCCGGGATAGCCTGCTGGAACGTGGGACAGAGGCGAATTTATTGCTTTCCACTACCCTTCCGTCCGGTGTAGCCTCTACTTTCATTTCTCCTGATGGGGAGCGTACTTTCGGCACTTATTTGGGGGCGGCTTCTACATTGAAGGCGGAAGATCTTTCGCTGGATATGTTCAAAGGATATGCTTACCTATTTATAGAGGGGTATCTGGTGCAAGACCATGATATGATTCTCCGTGCCATTGAGCTGGCTAAAGAGGCCGGCTTACAAGTATGTTTGGACATGGCGAGCTACAATATAGTAGAAGGAGACCTTGAATTTTTCTCTCTGTTGGTCAACAAATATGTGGATATTGTTTTTGCCAATGAGGAAGAGGCAAAGGCCTTTACGGGTAAGGAACCGGAGGAAGCATTGGACATCATTGCCAAAATGTGTAGCATAGCCATTGTAAAGGTGGGTGCCCGTGGTTCTCTGATTCGCAAAGGTACAGAGATGGTGCAGGTACAAGCGGCTCCGGTAGAGAAAGTGGTGGACACTACAGGAGCTGGCGACTATTTTGCGGCAGGTTTCTTGTATGGACTGACGTGTGGCTACTCGCTGGAGAAATGTGGCAAGATAGGCTCCCTTCTCTCCAAAGATGTGATACAAGTGGTGGGTACGGAGCTTCAGGCAGCACAATGGGAAAAAATCAAGGAAGAAATTTTATTAATTAATTAATGTGCTGATGTGCCAATGTGTTAATTGGCTGCGCAATATTTGTTTCGCTATTACGCTGCAGGTTATTAGCACATTGGCACATTGGCATATTAGCACATTATCATAATTATGAGAAGAATTTTAAAGATACGCTGGATGGTTACCTTGCTGATTGTAGCGGGAGCCGTTTGTTTTTGGGGGTTTAAGAGTGGTGATAGCCGCAGTTTCCAAATAGCAAAGAATCTGGATATATTCAATTCCATTGTGAAAGAGTTGGATATGTTTTACGTGGATACGATTGATCCGAACAAGACTATCCGTGAAGGCATTGATGCCATGCTCTACTCGCTGGATCCCTACACGGAGTATTATCCGGAAGATGACCAAAGCGAATTGGAGCAGATGCTGAAGAATTCCTATGGTGGTATAGGTTCTGTGATTACTTGGAATCCGAAACTGAAACGTTCCATGATATCTGAGCCATACGAGAATATGCCTGCTGCCGATGTAGGCCTGAAAGCCGGAGATATTTTGATGGAAATTGACGGAAAAGACCTTGCCGGAAAGAACAACCAGGAAGTCAGCGAGATGCTTCGCGGACAAGTGGGTACCAGCTTCAAGCTGAAAGTGCAACGTCCCGGTACAGAGAAACCGTTGGATTTCGACATTGTGCGCCGTTCCATCCAATTGCCGTTCATACCTTATTATACGGTGCTGGATAATAATATAGGTTATATCAATCTCAGCACCTTCTCGGGGAATCCTTCCAAGGAGTTCAAGCAGGCTTTTCTGGACTTGAAGAAGCGGGGGATGACTTCGTTGGTGATTGACTTGCGGAACAATGGGGGGGGCTTGCTGGATGAGTCTATAGAGATAGCCAACTTCTTTCTGCCTCGCGGAAAAACACTTGTGACGACAAAGGGTAAGATTAAGCAAGCCAGCAATACCTACAAGACATTGCGTGAACCGTTGGATCTGGAAATTCCTTTGGCTGTTCTGGTCAATGGCGGAACGGCTTCTTCGTCAGAAATCCTTGCGGGCTCTTTGCAGGACCTTGACCGTGCGGTCATTATCGGTAACCGTACTTTCGGTAAGGGATTGGTGCAGACCACCCGTCCGTTACCATACGGTGGTACCATGAAGCTGACGACTTCCAAATATTATATTCCCAGCGGCCGTTGTGTGCAGGCTATCGACTACAAGCACCGGAATGAGGACGGCAGTGTGGGACGTATTCCGGACAGCCTTACTACCGTGTTCCATACGGCTGCCGGACGTGAAGTGCGGGATGGTGGAGGCGTGACTCCGGACATTGCGGTGAAGCAGGAGAAGCTGCCCAACATTCTGTTCTATCTTGTCAATGACAATCTTATTTTCAATTATGCCACGGACTATTGCCTGAAACATCCTACCATCCCTTCAGCAGAGAAGTTTGAAATTACAGATGCCGATTACGCGGACTTCAAGGCGATGGTGAAAAAGGCGGACTTCAAATACGACCAGCAGACAGAGAAGATGCTGAAGAACTTGAAGGAGATGGCCGAATTTGAGGGCTATCTGACTGATGCTTCGAAAGAGTTTGAAGCGCTGGAGAAAAAATTGTCGCATAATCTGGACCGTGACCTTGACCATTTCTCCAAGGACATCAAGAGCATGATTGCGGTAGAAATCATCAAACGTTATTATTTCCAGCGTGGAAGCATTATCCAGCAGTTGAAAGATGATGATGATTTGAAAGAGGCTGTAAAGATACTGACTGCTCCGGAAAAATACAAGGAAATGTTGAGTGCTCCGGCAGTGACGTCAATGTCTCTGCAACAAAGAAAGGAGACAGCCCCGGTTTTTCTGAGTACCGCTACGAGAGCAAATGAACATGTTTATGATGAAATAGTATAAGGACATTCTTAAGAGGATTCTTTTATTTGCTCCTTAATTTATACCGGATAGTCTCTGTATAAGCCTTTTATGCACGACTATCCGGTTAAGTTGTTTGTAGGGTATTAACTTGTTTTATATTTTTGCAGGTGATAATGAAAATATTGACAAGGTTATGAAACAATTGAATTCTCTGAAAGTATGGCTGTCTGTGGTATTGTTGCTTTGCTTCTCTCTTTCTGGACAAGCCCAGTTCCTACGCACTTCCTACTTTATGGAAGGAAGTAACCAGCGTATGCAGCTCAATCCGGCCTTGATGCCGGGACGCGGTTATCTGAATATTCCCGTGATAGGTTCGCTGAATGCTACCGTCAACTCCAGTTCCCTGGGGTATAGGGATATTATGGACATTATTGAAAACAGTGATGACAGCGACTATTTCATGAGCAATGACTTTATGAACCGACTGGATGCTACCAATAACTTGAATGTGAATTTGAGTACCGACATTCTGTCTGCCGGGTGGTATAAAGGGAAGAGCTTCTGGTCAGTCAATGTAGGGTTGCGTAATGATATCGGTGCCGCCATACCGAAAACCATGTTCCAGTTTATGAATAACATGAGCAGCCGGGAGTTTGGTGACAATATTTCTGACTATTTGGGTATTAACGAAACCATTAATGGACAGAAGCTTGAGATAAATTCCTATGCGGAAGTCGGCCTTGGCTTTGCAAGGAATATCACAGACCGACTGGCTGTAGGTGGTAAGGTGAAGATGCTGCTGGGTATCGGTAACTTAAAGCTGAACATCAACCAGATTCATGTGGAAACTCCTTCTGTCGGCTCTTCAGGAGTGACGAGTAAAGCTTCCATTCAAGTGGATGCAACTTTGGAGAACTCGTCAAAGCTGTTAGAACTTCCCGAGAATGAGAATGGTGATTATATCGATGAAATTGATTTTGGCAGTTTTGGTTTTGCCGGATATGGTGGGGCTATTGATTTGGGAGTATCTTACAAGTTACTGGATAAATTGACACTTTCTGCTTCAGTTCTTGATTTGGGCTTTATCAAATGGTCTAAATCGAATACCAGTATAGCGCGAGCCAATGCAGAGCAGACTTATGATCTTCTTGACCCGGCCTCGCAGCAGGAGTTCATGAATATTGTGAACAGCGGCGAGATTCTTAACTATGACATGTTGCAGCTCAAGACGGAGGAGGCTTCTGAGAAGAGCCGTACCCGTGGATTGACTTCTGCAATGGTTCTTGGCGCTGAATATGCCTTACTGAATGATTGGCTGGTAGTGGGTGCCTTGTATACCGGTCGTTTTGCCAAACCGAAAACCTTGAATGAGCTGACTTTCTCTGCCTGCATCCGTCCGACGAATGCTTTCAATGTAGCTGCCAGCTATTCCGTACTTCAAGGAGCCGGTAAAACCTTCGGTCTGGCACTGAAACTGGGTCCTTTCTTTGCGGGAACAGACTATATGTTCTTTGGCAAGAATACGAAGAATGTCAATGCTTACTTGGGGGTTTCTATTCCTTTGGGAAAACAGAAAACGGCTGAAAATTAATAAAGTGAGTTATCAGTTGTCGCGGGTTATCTTTCTATAAAAGAGGATAATCTGCGATTTTGTTTTTACGAAAACGCAAAAAGCTTTATCTTTGCTGGTAAATACCTATAAACAGTACTCATGAGAATTGCAATAACGTTTCTCTTGTTTTTGGTTTTCAGTAGTTTGCTGCAAGCTTCACCCATACCTTTTTCTCCTATAGTGAGGAACTATTCGGTGTCGGATTATAATGCCGGTATTCAGAATTGGGCCATTGCTCAAGACGAAAGAGGAGTGATGTATTTCGGTAATAACAGTGGGCTGTTGGAATTTGATGGAAGTGCTTGGCGGCTGTATGAATTACCGACAAAAGGAATTGTGCGTGCTATATATATCAGTGAAGATGGAAGAATTTATGTAGGCTCTTACGAAGAATTCGGTTATTTTGTCCGTACTCCTTATGACACTCTTGAATATCATTCATTGAAAAATAAGGTGAAAGATTTTGCGTTTCATAATGACGAAATCTGGGATATTGCTTGCGTTCAAGGAGAAATTGTATTTCAATCATTCGGTTCTCTCTTTTTTTATAATGGAAATTCGGTAGAAGGTATTCGAATGAAGAACCTTCCACTGAATTTGTTCCAGGTTGGAAATACTTTTTATTCTCAAAGAATAAACGGTGGACTTTATGTCTTTGCCGGTAGGGAAATGAAAGAACTTATTCCCAGAAAAGCATTTGGAGATAGTGATGTCCTGGCCGGGCTCCCTTATGATGATGCGGTTTTAATGTTTACCCGTAATCAGGGAGGTTTCCTGTATCGAGATGGGAGGGTAGAAAAATGGGAAACTGAATGTGATGATATATTCAAGAAGCATACCATTAATCGTGCGGTGATGACCAAAGATAGTTGCTACGTTGTTGGCACAATATCCGATGGCATATATGCGTTGGATAAAAAGGGAAAGCTGATTTGGAAGGTCAATACGGATAATAAACTACAGAACAATACTGTTTTGAGATTGTATTGTGATGATGACAACAATATATGGACAGCTTTGGATGAAGGTATTGCCTATATACACAACAATTCTTTAATCTATTATTATGAACCTCCATTTCGTAAAATAGGCATGGTATATGATGTTTTGGTAAGGGAAAATGAAGCTTATATTGCTTCTAATCAAGGACTTTATTGGCTTAGGGATGGAAAGACTGAATTAGTTCCGGGTTTGGAAGAACAAGCGTGGTTCGTCGATGAATGGGGAAAACAGATTTTCTGCGGGCACAACAAGGGAACTTTCCTTATATCAGGACTGAAATCAAAGCTGGCATCTGATGTAAAAGGAGGGATGTGTATGGAAAAAATTGAATTGAAGGAACAATCTTTTTTGTTGGAGGGAGCTTATGCGCTTCTGAATTTATATACGGAGACTGCTTCGGGAGAGTATTGCTTTACTCGGTCCTTACGTGGGTTCAGTCACATGATTCGTCATATAGAAGTGGACCATCAAGGGAATATTTGGGCGAAACATTTAAGGAATGGTTTGTATCGCTTTCGGATTGATTCGGATATGAAGCAGGTAAAGGATGTGCGGAAGTATGAGAGTTTGGGAGAAGTGAAAGGTGGGAGTTTTACTTTGTTCAAAATCAATGGTCGGGTAGTTTTTTCTAATGGGGAATATTTCTATACTTACGAAGATATGACTGATTCGATTGTTCCCTATGAAACAATGAATGAACAATTGATGGAATTGAAGGGAATCAAGACTGTGAGTCATGCGAACGGAGATTACTATTGGTTTGTGGGCGACAGGACTGTGTATTTGGTGAAGTGTGCGATAAATACTTTCAATATCGAACTTCGGATTCCATATTCTTTGTTTGACGGTCTGGCTGTGGAAGAACGAGGAAGCGTGGTTTATGACAAGAGAAATAATCATTCCTATCTTTGCTTGAATAATGCTATTGCCCGTATTGAAACAGATAGTTCCTCGTTATATAAATCTCAGACTAGGCGTTCTTTATGGATTTCAGAGATGCAGGTTACTGAGGAATTCAGTGATAAACGGAAAACATTGGTCGTGCAGTCGGGAGTCAAGGTCGAACATGAGTTTAATACAGTGAGTTTTACATTGTGCTATCCGGTTTATAACGATTATACTTATAAAGTAAGATACCGGTTGGAAGGGTATTCTGATCAGTGGATACCCGATGGACGCAATTTGCAGAAAAAGTATGCCCGTCTTCCTTATGGAAGTTATGTTTTTCGGGCGGAGATATATGATACTGGTAGAGTTTTGGCATCGGTAGAGTTTCCCTTTGAGATTTTGTCTCCGTGGTATTTGTCTTATTGGGCTGTGGGAAGCTACATTCTGATAGGGTTGTGCCTGCTGGCCTTGCTGCAATATATTGTTTATCGTTTTGTGAAGAAAAAGAAGGATCGTGTGATTGAGCAGCAGCGTGTAGCCCATCAGGCAGAGCTTGAACGGCAAGAGAAGAAGATTATCGAGTTGGAAAAGGAACAGCTTGAGGCCGATTTGCGTTTTAAAAGCAAAGAATTGTCCAGCGTGGTAATGATGAATATCGCTCATCAGGAGTTTTTGAATTCATTGAAAGAGGAGATACAGAAGCAAAAGTTGTCCGGACAGCATAGTCGTAAGAATTTGGATAAGCTTCTCGCTTTGGTTAACAATAATATAGTGTCTGATGAAGAGAGCTGGATAATGTTTCAAGCTAATTTTGACCGTATACATGAAAATTTCTTCCGGAATCTGAAACTTCAATATACTGATTTGACTTCAGGAGATTTACGCTTTTGTGCATTGCTCCGCTTGAATATGCCGACAAAGGAGATAGCGAAGTTGCTCAACATTTCTACACGTGGGGTTGATGCTGCGAGATACCGGTTACGTAAGAAATTCAATTTGCTTCCGGAAGAAAGTTTGACTGATTTCCTTATAAATTTTAAATGACTGTTTTACAGTAAAATATTAATGGAGGAAGTACTAATATTGTACTTCCTCTTTTGTTTTTTAGTGATGGGTGTACTTTTGTTGTAGTGCGGGATGTGGAGGTTGTCGCATGCTTTTCTTTTATTTGCAGCAAAATAATATTTCTATAAATTAAAAGCATGAAAGACATGAAGCATTTACTTTTCAAGTTACAATCATTTTTAGTCTTGTTGGTGTTTACTGCCGCTAGTGCGTATGCGCAGAAATCTCCGGTCGATATGAATCGTTTCATCGACGATTTAATGAAGAAGATGACCCTGGAAGAGAAAATAGGTCAGTTGAATCTGCCGGTTACCGGTGAGATTACGACCGGTCAGGCTAAAAGTAGTAATGTGGCCAAACGTATTCGTGCCGGTGAAGTGGGCGGGCTTTTCAATCTGAAAGGCGTGGAACGTATCCGCGATGTACAGAAGCAGGCGGTTGAAGAAAGTCGTTTGGGTATTCCTCTCTTATTTGGTATGGATGTTATTCATGGATATGAAACGGTGTTTCCCATTCCTTTGGGATTGTCGTGTACATGGGATATGAAGGCGGTTGAAGAATCGGCACGTATTGCAGCCATTGAGTCCAGCGCCGACGGTATTTGCTGGACATTCAGTCCGATGGTGGATATTTGCCGTGATGCCCGTTGGGGGCGTGTGTCCGAGGGCAACGGTGAAGACCCGTTTCTGGGAGCAGCCATTGCGCAGGCCATGGTACGTGGTTATCAGGGAAAGGATATGAGCCGTAATGATGAAATCATGGCTTGTGTAAAGCATTTTGCCTTGTATGGTGCCGGTGAGGCAGGACGTGACTATAATACAGTAGATATGAGTCATCAGCGCATGTTCAATGAATACATGTTGCCCTATCAGGCGGCGGTTGATGCCGGTGTGGGCAGTGCGATGGCCTCTTTCAATGAGGTCGATGGCATTCCTGCCACTGGAAACAAGTGGTTGATGACGGATATACTGCGTAAGCAGTGGGGATTTGACGGCTTTGTGGTGACAGACTATACTGGAATTGCTGAGATGACCGACCACGGTATGGGCGATACGCAGACTGTTGCCGCCTTGGCACTGAATGCAGGTGTGGATATGGATATGGTGAGCGATGCATTTGTAGGTACGCTCAAGAAGTCATTGACAGAAGGAAAAGTGACAGAAGAAGCAATTAATGCGGCTTGTCGCCGTATTTTGGAAGCTAAGTACAAGTTGGGCTTGTTCGATAATCCTTATAAATACTGTGATGTGAAGCGTGCCAAGAAGCAAATCTTTACCAAAGAGCATCGTGCTGTTGCGCGTAAGATTGCTTCGGAGAGCTTGGTGTTGTTGAAGAACGAGGGTAATGTGCTTCCGCTGGCCAAAAAAGGCACTATTGCTGTGGTAGGTCCGTTGGCAGACAGCCGCAGTAATATGCCGGGTACTTGGAGTGTGGCTGCTGTATTGAAGAATGCAACTTCTTTGGCTGAAGGTTTGAAGGCGGTAGCAGGCGATAAAGCCGAAATATTGACTGCGAAAGGCTGTAATTTGATGAGTGATGCCGAATATGAGAAACGTGCCACTATGTTCGGACGTTCTTTACACCGTGACAATCGTTCGGACAAGGAGTTGCTGGACGAGGCTCTTGCCGTGGCTGCCAAATCGGATGTTATTGTGGCTGCGCTCGGTGAGTCTTCGGAAATGAGTGGAGAGAGCAGTTGCCGCACGAATCTTGAAATGACCGACACCCAACGCATGCTGTTACAAGAATTATTGAAAACAGGAAAACCAGTGGTACTGGTACTGTTTACCGGTCGTCCGCTGGTACTGAACTGGGAGCAGGCAAACGTGCCGGCCATTCTGAATGTATGGTTTGCGGGCAGTGAGGCAGGTTTTGCCATCGGTGATGTACTGTTTGGTGATGTGAATCCGAGTGGGAAGCTGACTACGACTTTCCCGAAGAGCGTGGGACAGATTCCTTTGTTCTACAACCACAAGAACACGGGCCGCCCTCTTGCCGACGGTGCATGGTTCCAGAAATTCCGCAGCAACTATATAGACATAGACAATGAACCGCTTTATCCTTTTGGTTTCGGCTTGAGCTATACCACATTCTCTTATAGCGACGTGTCTTTGGACAAGACTAGCATGACGGATAAGGGCGAACTGACTGCTACCGTGACTGTGACCAATACCGGCAAGAGAGACGGTGCAGAAGTGGTTCAACTTTATATTCGTGACCTTGTGGGAAGTGTAACCCGTCCGGTGAAAGAGTTGAAAGGCTTTGAGAAGATTTTCCTGAAAGCCGGTGAATCTAAAAAAGTATCTTTCAAGATTACTCCCGAATTGCTGAAGTTCTACAACTACAATCTTGATTTTGTATGCGAGTCCGGTGACTTTGAGGTGATGATTGGCAGAAATAGCCAGGACGTAAAGAAAGCAGCGTTCAAGTTACTCTAACTGATTCCCGAGGCGGCAATATGCAGCATTCGAGACACTGCGTTGAGATGGCATTGTTGCTGCATATTGTCTACATCTTCACTGCAAACGTTTTGCAGTATTTGCTTGGTATATAATCTATCGTATAATGGCAATCGGTTATGGAAATCTTATGGTCGGCTTTGAGGCAGTGAAAGGTATGACGTTCTTGAATATGGGATAAAAAACTTCAGAATAGGATAAAAGCCCCCTTTGCTTTTCTATCTTCTTGCTCTATATATATGAATAGTACCTAAATATTTATTGTACTTTTATATTCCTTATAATCTGTCGTTTATGTTATACAGTAGTAGTAATGATGTACCCCTCCGGTGAACTGTGGTACTCTTGTGGTAGCTTGTTTTTTGACATATATCAACTTCTCCGGTATGTTTGCAAAAGAATTTTAAATCAATACAAAATGAAGAAAAATCTACTAATTACATGTGTGATGTTATTGTTTGCCATTACTTCGATGGCACAGAACAAAATTACGATTTCGGGTGTCGTTACGGACAAGACAGGCGAAACTGTTATCGGTGCTTCTGTTCGTGTAAAAGGGCAGGAGAGTAAAGGTAGTATTACTGATATAAATGGTAAATATCAGATTGTTGATGTGGCATCTAATGCTACCTTGATTTTTAGTTATATAGGTATGCGTGAGCAGGAGATTGCCGTAAATGGGCGTTCAACTATCAATGTGAAGATGGAAGAGGACAGCCAGCTCATTGATGAGGTGGTTGTAGTTGGTTATGGTAGTGCCAAGAAACGCGACTTGACCGGTTCTATCGTTACTGTGAAAGCGGACGAGATTGCCTCTAAGCCTTCTACCAATCCACTGGCATCCATACAGGGTAAGGTTGCCGGTGTACAGGTGGTGAATACGGGTCGTGCAGGACAAGACCCTGAAATCCGTGTTCGCGGTACGAACTCCATTAACGGTTTCAAACCCCTTTATGTGGTAGATGGACTGTTCACGGACAATATCAATTATCTGAACACTGCGGATATTGAATCTATGGAAATCTTGAAAGACCCTTCTTCTTTGGCTATTTTCGGTGTGCGTGGTGCCAATGGTGTAATCATCATTACTACTAAAAGGGCAAAAATAGGGAAGACGATGGTCAACATCAACTCTTCAGTGGGTTGGAAGGTTATTTATGACCGTGTAGGTGTGACGAATGCCGAAGAGTTTAAGATGCTGTACAACGAGCAGTTGATATCTCAAGGAAGCGACCCTTATGATTATACTCAATGGACTGGTAATACTGATTGGCAGAATGAGATATTCCAGACAGGTTTTCTGACCAATAACAATGTGAGCATTACGGGTGCAACGGATAAGAGTAAGTTTTATTTGGGTTTGGGTTACGTCATGGAAGAAGGTTCCATTAAAACGGAAAAGCTCAATAAGTTTACCGTAAACTTGAACAGTGAATATAGCGTAACCGATTTCCTGCGTTTTGGTTTCCAGCTTAATGGAGTTCGTGCCAAGTATCCTGATGCAAAGGGTGTGGATGGTGCTTTGAAGGCTGCTCCTATTGCTCCTACTCATGACCTTGAATCGGGACTGATACATACGCTGCCCGACTTCCAGCGTGCACAAGTGTGGAATCCTCTTATTGAAACAGAGCTGCGCGGTGCTCACAACAAGTCTGAAAACTATCGCGTGGCAGGTAATGTGTTCGGAGAGATAGATATTCTGAAGAACCTTACGTTCAAAGCAACTTTCTCTATGGACTATGCTTCCAGTCAGGGACGTTCATATTCTCCGCTGATTTATGTTTATAATCCCGATGTGGAGGGGGGGAAAGAACGGTTGACTGAAAGAGAAAGTGTGAACCAAAGCAAGTCTACCTCTCTTGCTGCACAGTCTGACTATGTGTTGACTTATCTCGGACAGTTTGGCAATCATGGATTGACATTGACTGCCGGTCTTACAACCAATTACAATGAGTCTTCCAGTTTGAGTGGTGGACGCAGCCAGCTTGCGGGCTACGGCATTTTGGTGGGCGACGACCCGGACAGATGGTGGCTCTCTACCATCGACGATGTATCTACGGCAACTAATGGCGGTTCTCAGAGTGACAGATTTACCATGTCTTATTTGTTCAGAGCATTGTATAACTACAAGAATCGTTATTTACTTAATGCTTCTTTCCGTAGGGACGGTTCATCTGTTTTCTATAAGACAGGTAATACTTGGGACAACTTTTACTCTTTCGGTGCCGGTTGGGTAATGACCGAAGAGAAGTTTATGCAGAACCAGAATGTAATTAACTTCTTGAAGTTGAAAGGCTCTTGGGGTGTGTTGGGTAGCCAGAATACTGGTTCCAGTTATCCGGCATATGCCACCATTGTTAGTTCGGGTTCAGCTGTGTTCGGTGACAATATCATTGCGGGTAAAGGCCCCAACAAACTGATTTCACCTACTTTGGGATGGGAACGTAATTATTCATGGGAAGTAGGTTTTGACATGCATATGTTCAATGATCGTTTGCAGCTTTCTCCGGTTTATTATAACAAAACAACAAAAGATATGTTGACTTCCATTCCGGGTATTGCAGGTACTGTTCCCGGATTACAGAATGTGGGTGAGATTCGCAATCGCGGTTTTGAACTTAGTGCTTCTTGGAACGACAAGATTGGGGAAGATTGGAGATATGGATTAGGTGCTAATTTGAGCACTATTGATAACAAGGTGCTTTCACTGGTAAACAAAGACTATAATATTATCAGTGGTCCCTCACGTGTTTCCGAAGGTTATCCGATTGGCTATTTCTATGGTTACAAGGTTGAGGGTGTATATCAGAACGAAGACGACATCCGTTTCTCTCCGATTAACTCGGTTGGCTCGGTAACACCGGGTGACTTGAAATTTGCTGATGTTGACGGTAATGGCAAAATTACTGATAATGACCGTACAATGATAGGTAATCCAACTCCTGATTTTACTTACGGTTTTAATGTTAATTTGGGATGGAAGAATCTGGACCTGACTGTTGACATGATGGGTGTTTATGGAAATGAAATTTACCGTAATTGGGGAAGCAGTAGCTATGCACAACTGAATTATCGCACAGAGCAATTGAATCGTTGGCATGGAGAGGGCACTTCCAATTGGGAGCCCTTGCTCGACCCTTCACACAAAATAAATCAGGAGGCTTCCACGTATTTCATCGAAGATGGCAGTTTCTTCAGAATCCGTAATATCGAATTGGGGTATAACTTTGACAAACGACTGTTGAATCGTATCAAGGTACAGTCACTGCGTCTTTATACCAATGTGCAGAATCCCAAGACCTGGAGCCGTAATGGAGGATATACTCCGGAAGTGGGCGGAAGTGCTATTTCGTTTGGTATTGATGGTGGAGGCTATCCTATGCCTACAGTTTATACGATTGGTTTTAATTTGACTTTCTAAAATTATATAGAGACAGACTATGAAGAAGATATTTTATTATATAGCATTTTTAGCAGTAAGCTTTGCACTAACTTCGTGTGAGGATATGTTTGATAGAAAACCGCTTGGACAACAGACAGAGGATGATTTGACTGGTGGTACTTATGAAACACAGGTTTTTAATATGTATGCCAAGTTGCGCGGTTTTCATTTGACAAGCGGCAATACTGCATTGGCAATCCACGGTATGCGTTCTGAGGACGCAGAGAAAGGAAGTACATTGTCCGATGGAGCTGCTACCGGCAAGATGTTCGATGACTTTGAATATTTGGCAAGTAATGGGATGATTAAGAGTTATTGGAATGATAACTATTCATTGATACATAAGGTAAATGATTTGCTTGATGAGATGAGCCAAAATCCGTCATTGACAGAAGGTGACCTCGTCAATAAGGGGGAAGCTTTGTTTGTACGTGCTTTCTGTTATTTCAACCTTGTACGCGCTTTTGGTGAAGTGCCTTTGATTGACTTTAAAGTTTATGATGCAGCTGAGGCAAATGTTCCAAAGTCTTCTGTGGCAAAGATATATGAATTAATAGATTCTGACCTTACGGAAGCCGAAAACAGTCTGCCCAGAACGTGGGAGCAACTTTATGTAGGTCGTCTCACTTGGGGAGCTGCTCGTTCTCTTCATGCACGCACATACATGATGCGTAATGACTGGGGGAATATGAAGGCTGCCGCTGAAGAAGTGATTAACTCCGGTTTATATAATCTGAAAACACCTTATGAAGACATATTCCGAGAAAAAGGTGAAAACTGTAGTGAATCTGTTTTTGAATTGCAATGTACGGCAACAGAATCACAACCAGGTTCTAATGACATAGGAAGCCAGTTTGCTTCCGTTCAGGGTGTACGTGGCGCAGGCGAGTGGAATCTCGGTTGGGGGCAACACACCGCTACTCAAGAATTGGCAGATGCTTTTGAAGAGGGAGATCCGAGAAAAGACGAAACTTTGCTTTATTTTATACGCAACGGCAAGGACGATCCAGAGTCCATACCTGCTAACAAGCCTTATGGTGAGAAACCTATTTCGAATGCTGATGTTATAGCTAAATACTTTAACAAGAAGGCATATACGGACCCGGCGATGCGTTTGAAATTCACAAAGGGAGGATATTGGGTAAATATTCGTCTGATACGTTATGCTGATGTGGTATTAATGGCTTCCGAAGCTGCTTGTGAATTGGGTGATTTATCTTCTGCCCGTAACTATTTGGAGATGGTGCGCGCTCGTGCTCGTGGCAATAATATCGGAATTCTACCGGAAGTGACGACCAACAACCAGAATGAACTGCGTGAGGCCATTCGTCATGAAAGACGTGTTGAGTTAGGTATGGAGTTCGACCGTTTCTACGACTTGGTTCGTTGGGGTATTGCTAAAGAGGTACTTCATGCGGCAGGCAAGACCGGTTATCAAGACAGACATGCTTTGTTGCCCATTCCGCAAGACGAAATTGACAAGTCGAATGGTGTATTGGTTCAAAATCCCAATTATTAATCTATAAATGTACTAACTACTTATGAAAAAATATATAGTATCTGTGGCTTCTTGCCTGTTTGCATTGTGTATGCAGTCTTGTTTTCAGGATATGGATCATCCTGCTTTCGACTACCCTGAGAGTACAGGTGAAGTACCTACTACCCCTTTGAAGATGTATCTTCCTTTTGATGAAGAGGACATTCGGGATAAAGGTGAATGGGGATTTTTGGTAGCAGATAACGGTAATGCCAAGTTTGCGGAAGACGGAATCGCTGGCATGGCCTATCAAGGTGCTGAGAATGCTTACATTTTGGCCAAGACTCCTTCTATATTGGAAAATAACATGCCCACTATCGGTGATTTGACTGTAGCTTTCTGGATGAGAACCACTAAGAATACTTCTGCGCAAGGTTTGTTCTCTATCCCTAACTCTATTAAATTCTGGGGCAACTTCGACATCTTCTTGGAGAATAATAATAGCGAGACTCAGGCATTTTTCAAGGTTCATATCTTCAATCAGACAGCAAAAGAGAATGATGAAAGATGGGTTGAGGCAAAAATAGATGATATTTTTGGTAGCGAATGGGTGCATCTGGCTTTTGTGTATGATGGCAATACTTCTACCATTACTGTTTATCGTAATGGTGAGGGTGTCTTTACCAAAGAATTGCCAGATTGTGGGAAATTGAAGTTTAATAATGTAGGCGCTTCTTTGGCTGTTGGTGCATTTCAGTTCAGCACTACTCCGAGTCTTACTTCGGGTGCAGGAGCACAAACCTGGGCAAAGAACTTTCCCGGTCAGCTTGATCAGTTCCGCTTATATGACAAGGTGTTGACGGCAACCGAAATTCAGAGTATTTACTCTGGAAAAGAATGAAGCTACACTTTAATCTGATGATAGGATGAAAGTATTATATTTCATAGTATGTCTTTTGTTGGTTGCGTGCAGTGGTGATAATCAACCTGAAGTGAATCAGCCTTTCGAGTTGAAGAATATCATTGTGGGTGACCAACAAAACCAACAGACATTTGAGAATGTTGCTCCCAATGTAGCCATTGTTTTGGAGTTCTCGGATGCTGTAGATGAGGCTTCAGCCCGTAACAATATTGCTTTGAAACATGAGGAGCTTCCTGTAAGCTGCGATTATGAGTTCCTGCAAGAGAAAAAAGTATCGGTGACTCCTAAGGGAGGCTTTAAAGTCTTGTCATCGTATAAATTGATTGTCAATCCGGGGGTGAAATCCACTTCCGGGACACTGCTTTCCAATGGCAAGGTTTGTATGATTAAGACTGGAATGGATGATACAGACAAGTTTGAGCGTATCCCTGATGAGGACTTGTTGACATTGATACAGAAGCAGACCTTTAAGTACTTCTGGGACTTTGGGCATGAATATTCTGGAATGGCGCGCGAACGTACTACTTCGGGCGATGTCGTTACTACCGGTGGTACCGGCTTTGGCGTGATGGCCATGCTGGTAGCTGCTGAACGTGGTTTTATTACCCGTCAGCAAGCTGTTGAACGAGTGCAGAAGATAGTTACTTTTCTTGATAAGGAATGTACGGCTTATCATGGTGCTTATGCACATTGGATAAATGGCGCAACGGGAGCAACCAAACCTTTCAGTGAGAAAGACAACGGTACCGATTTGGTTGAGACATCCTTGTTATTTCAAGGTTTGCTTGCTGCTCGAGCCTATTTCAAGGAAAATACGGAAGTAGAAAGTAGGTTGCGTGCCGACATAACCCGTCTTTGGGAAGCTATTGACTGGACTTGGTTCCGGAAAAATGGTGAAGATGTACTGTATTGGCATTGGAGTCCCGATTACGGTTTTGAGAAGAACTTGGCAATAAGAGGGTGGAATGAGTGCCTGATTACTTACATACTTGCTGCGTCGTCTCCAACACATGCTATAGATAAAGTTGTATATGAAGCAGGCTGGGCTAAAAATGGAGGAATCAGGAATGGAAAATCTTATTATGGCATCACTCTTCCTTTAGGTTCGGATAAGGGGGGACCGCTATTCTTGTCTCAATATTCTTTTCTGGGCATTAACCCGCAAGGACTGGAAGACCAATATGCCGATTACTGGATGCAAAATCGCAATCATACGTTGATTAATTACAGTTATTGTAAGGAAAATCCCAAAGGATATACGGGTTATAGCGCTTCTTGTTGGGGGGTGACGGCAAGTGACGGTGATACGGGATATTCAGCTCATTCACCTACTAATGATAAAGGGGTCATTGCTCCAACAGCTGCTTTGTCTGCATTTCCTTATACTCCGGAGGAGTCAATGGAAGCGCTGCATTTCTTCTATTATAAGATGGGAGACAAACTTTGGAAAGATTATGGTTTTATAGATGCCTTTAATTTGACGGCAGATTGGTACGATACTCAGTACATAGCCATTGACCAAGGGCCGATAATCTGTATGATAGAGAATTATAGAACAGGCCTCCTTTGGAATTTATTTATGTCTATACCGGAAATCCAACAAGGACTGAAGAAGCTTAGCTTCCAGAGTCCGTGCTTAAACTAAAAGAATGATTATGATGAGAATATTAATAGCTGAATTCAACTTGCAAATGCAACAGAATTCTGATTAATAATTTGTTTAAATTT
>ERZ779956.51-NODE-51-length-75158-cov-2.540458_pt1 | contig 75158 bp, 95 predicted proteins | sample MGYA00511940_ERZ779956 | MGnify/ENA primary metagenome ERZ779956 (study PRJEB29588, sample SAMEA2154992) | human gut metagenome | biome: human gut; feature: human-associated habitat; material: faeces | place: Denmark | collected 2008/2010 ...
CACTATTGTCAAATAAACAAACCAAAATATTTTATATATTTTTTTAGATTCAAAATCAAAAGATATTGAAACAACATATAACATAAAGAATAATATCCAGCTATCTAAAGATATCAAATATAAAACATTAATAATTCTTGTAACATAAGGTATATTACTAATATTAATAATAGAAAAATATCCAAATAATCCAAGTAATAATTCTAAAAATGTTGATACAAGAAGTAAACTATATATTTTATTTTCCCTCGTCTTAATTCTCTTATTTTTAAAATATATAATTATAATAAGTAACGTATAAACAACCCCTGAAAATGTTAACCCCAAATTAAAATTCATTTTACTACCACCTTTTTATTTTTTTATTAAAGTTTTATTCTTATTAGGTACAATTACATCATAGTAATCAAGCCCCATATTTGTCTCATGACAAACTATACTAATTTCACTTCCATTTATACCGTCATCTTTTATTTTTTTGTAATCCTTCTTTAAAGCCGTTGTATATGGTAACTCGTCTACCACTTTCCATTTAGTAGGTATATCACGAAATGACATATTTTTATTACTCAAAATATAATTATCAATAATACTACTTATAATACTTTTTATATCAATAGCTTTACTATTCTTAGATAAGATAACATATATAAGTGGCATTGCTCCAAATTTTGTTTTATCATAATATTCAGATACCATAGCATCCTCTATAAATGGCGAACTAGTAATAGCATTCTCTAACACACAAGGATATACTTTATAACCATCGTATCTACATATCATACCACTTGCTCTACCTTCAAAAAAGTATTCTCCTCTTGCATTTTTTCTCATTATATCGCCAGTGTCTATGTATTCTCTTCCATTAATATTTAATACTTCGTGTAAGACCTTACCATCAAACTCACATATTGGATTACTACCCTTACTATAATATAAATTACCACTTTCACCTGTAGATACTTCTTTCATAGTATCAGGATTAATAATAATACCACTACCGCCAGGTAAATCAAATCCACAACTACCAGGAGTAGACATAAAAGGATCCTCTAATATACAAGTACCATTAAATTCACTCATTCCATAACCAGTTCTAAGTAGACATTTAGCATTATGAGCTACCAAAAATCTATTTATATTAGCCACTTGAGTTATTGTAAGACTTCCACCACCATAAACAGCTTCATATAAGAAAGATAAATCAGCATCTTTGTACCTATCATCACCTATTAATCTAAGCCAAAAAGATGGTGAACCAAATAAACAATTAGCCTTAGTATCAAGTAAAATATCAATAATATTCTCTTGAGAAAATATTGGTATTTCTATCATTTCTAATCCTAAACTATGTCCTAAATGCATTGAATCAGAAAAACCAAATTGAGCAAAACCAGGAAGTACATGTAAAAATGTCTTAACATTACTATAATCTACGTCTGATATTTGATGTTGAAAAGCAATAAAGTTAACATTTTCATTACTTGAAGGAATAGTCTTTGGTATACCAGTGGTTCCTGAAGAATGACATATTGTAGCAATTTCATTTTCAGTATATGGATTAGTATAACTTAACTGATATCTACTTTCTCTAAGAAATCTATTTACATTAAGAATATTAATACCACCATACAAAGTACTTACATTCTTAACAACATCTTCATCTTTACATTTCATTTTATATAAAGCACTTTCAATCAAAGGTAAAGAATCAGTAATCTTAGTAATTAATACCTTATCAATATTAAGTTCATTATATATATACTCCTCAATAGGTTTAACTCCAGTTTCATATACTTTATCAAAACATACAATAGCTTTTATTTTTTCTTTTTCTAAAAAATACTTCATTCTATCTTCTTTACTAGTAGGATCAATATTATCTGAAATGGCTCCTATTTTATTTAATGCATAAATAATAATTGTAGATTCAGGTAAATTAGGAAGTAATAGTGCTACTCTATCACCTTTACCTATTCCCATTCCTATAAATCCTTTAGCATATCTATCAATTAGTTCAATAAATTCACCATAAGTATATCTTTTTCTTCCAAATCTAAAAGCAAAATTATTCAAATTATTCTTATTACATTCTCTAACATATTGATACATTGTATACTTAGGAACATTATTCTTAATAATATCAAAACTATTACTAGGATTAGTTCTTATTTCTTTCTTAATTTCTTCTATATTCTCAATTAAACTCACTAACATCATCCCCCAGACAACATTTCTCATAAAATCACAAATATTATATCACAAATGGCAAAAAGAAAAAAATGTACTATTTGTATACATTTTTTACCATTATTTTCTATTTTTAGTTCACTATAAGTTAACTATCGTGCTTATCTACCTCTACCACTAGAAGCACCAATACCATAGAAAGATAACTTTTTATTAATATCATTCATTACTCTTTCATCATATTTCATAGGTATAACAACTTCTTGATAAAAATCAAATAAATCTTCATAAGAAACATTATATCTTCTAATAACATCATCTAAGTTATCTAAAGAGATAAGAAAATTATTATATTCTTCATCAGTATAAGGTGATATATTACTCTTCTGTCTATATAATCCCTTATTAATACATTTAAATTTTACTCCTAGACTCTTAAGTCTAAGATATTCTTCTAATAGTAAATCACACCCATCACTTAAAAGTATAGCTCCTCTCATTTTTGTTTTTGTTCTATCTAAAACAACTTCATTAGTTAAACTATTATATCTATATAACTCTCCGCTATCTTTTAATTCTCTTTTTACACTTAATTCTTCTATCATTTTAGGACTACCAATAGAGGTTACTGCTTCTTTTCTATTATTTGTATAGCCAACCTTAATATAATGTTTACTTCCATTAACATCAATTTCTTTAAGAGTATTAAAATCAGGTCTTGAAGTATCTGCTGTTACAGCATCTACATATGAAGAAGCAATATAATTATCATCATCTACATCCATAACAAACAAAGTTTTAGTACCATTAAAAGTATTAAGTTCTCTATTAGAAATCAAAGAACAAGATAAATATTGTTTACTATACTGATTATTATGATAATTGTCATTATCAGGAGTACCAGGAAGTAAATAACTAGCATGAATTACCATCATAAAATCTTCACCATTTTTGATATCGTCATAACTAGTTAAATCTCTTTTCCATAATTTTACAGAATGACTTCTACATCTTTCTTCTAAAATAAATAATTCTCTTAAATCTCTTTCAAACTCTAATCCTACTAGTGAAGCATCTTCTTTATATTTACCATTCTTAACACAATATTCAACACTCTCGTTACTAAGTAAATCATTTAATATCTTATTATAAACATCATGCATATTAGAATATTTATTTTTAAACTCTTTTAGTTTCTTATAAGTTTCAATATAAATATTATTATCTTCTTCCATATCAATAAGCATAGCAAGTTCTTTCTCTAATTCTATAATATAACCTCTTACACTAGAATTAATTAAACTATAATCAGTAATATAATTAAACTTTCTCATATCTATTCTCCCTTTAAAAAGTTCATAACCAAATCTACAAGTACTTCTTTTTCTTTTGGATCAGATTGTGCAATTAGTATAGTAACAGCTACTAAAGTATTATTATCTATAACCATACCCTTTTTATTATATAATAGTCCATAATAATTTAAAAAGTATATAAATAAAGTTGCCGCTATTCTTTTATTACCATCAATAAAAACATGATTCTTAGTAACCAAATACAACATATTTGCAGCCTTTTCTTCTACTGTAGAATATAAATCGCTACCATCAAAAGTACTATATATATCATCAATTATTCCTTTTAAACCATTATTTCTCTCTAAAGCAAACAAATCACTATAATTATTAAACCTCAGTGTATTAATAATATTAATACATTCCTCATAAGTAATCTTTTTATTATTTTTTGTACCTTTAGGTTTAGATACTTTCTTATAATCATATTTATCAAGTAAATTTAAAGCATTAGAATACTTATTTATAACTTTTATAATACTTTGTGCTTCATTAGCACTAAGTTCACTATTTATTCTTCCAGCAATATCAAGTAATTTAATTGTTTTTTCTAAATATTCTAGTCTCTTATTATTTACAGCATATCCCTTAATTAAATAATCCTTTATAATTTTATTAGCCCATTTTCTAAATACAATACCATTCTTACTTTTAACTCTATAACCAACACTAATAATCATATCAAGATTATAGTACTCTATATTTCTAGTAATATTTCGATTTCCCTCTTTTTGAACTGTCGCAAAATTTGCGACAGTTGAATTATCAAGTTCTTCTTTTAATGCATTATCAATATGCTTTCTAATAGTTTTAGAATCTCTACCAAATAATTCGGACATTTGATTAGCATTTAACCATACCGTTTCGTCTTTCATATTGACTTCTAATTTAACATCTTGATTTTCAAATAATACAATTTCGTTTTTTATAACCTTTTCCTCCATTCTTTTAAATTATAATTTTAAATATAATATACCTAATTAGCAGTTGTCGCAAAATTTGCGACAGTTGAATTATACAATTTTTTCAGTTATTGCAAATTTTGCAATAACTGAACTATTCAAACTTTTGCAATTTATTTTTAGTAAGTACCATTAACAAACACTTTTATTTTCAAAATATGTAGATAATTTTTTTATATCATTATAATCAAAGAAACCACATATAATTCCTAAATTCTATCCCTAATAAGTATTAACTTGTTATTAATATATTGTCAGAAATATTTTAAATAATAATTTTAAATTACCTTCCCAAAAAACATTCATTTCAAAGACCCTAGGCTTTGAAATGCCCTAACAAGACTATATTATTATAGGCTTGTAGGGAATAAATAAATATTACTTTTCAATCCCTAAATATTCATAAGTTTTATCAGTAACCATTCTACCTCTAGTAGTTCTCTTTAGATAACCATGTTGTAATAAATAAGGTTCATATACATCCTCAATAGTAGAAGCTTCTTCCCCAATAGAGGATGCTAAAGCCTCAAGACCAACCGGTCCTCCATTAAATCTTTCAATAATTGCTGTTAATAGAAGTCTATCAGTCTCATCAAGACCAGTCTTATCAACCTTTAATCTATCTAAAGAAGTAGATAATATATCCTCATTAATAATACCATCACCATATACCAAAGCAAAATCTCTTACTCTCTTAAATAACCTATTAGCAATTCTCGGAGTACCCCTACTTCTTCTTGCTAGTTCACTAGCAGCATCATCAGTAATAGGAGTATCAAGTACTCTAGATGTTCTCTTAACAATACTATATAACTCATCTTCCGTATAATAATTAAGCTTAGCAATAATACCAAATCTATCTCTCAAAGGACTAGATAAATCCCCCGCTCTAGTAGTAGCTCCTACTAAAGTAAAATGTGGTAAATTAATCTTAATATTTCTTGAAGAACCCTCACTACCCACAACAATATCCAAATAAAAATCTTCCATTGCAGGATACAGTACCTCTTCAATATATCTAGGTATCCTATGTATCTCATCAATAAATAGAACATCCCCCTCTTCCAAAGTAGAAAGTATTGCTGCTAAATCGCCTGTCTTTTCAATAGAAGGTCCACTAGCAGTTTTAATATTAGTACCAAGTTCATTAGCAATAATATAAGCAAGAGTAGTCTTACCAAGTCCTGGAGGACCATATAACAAAATATGATCAAGACTCTCTCCTCTCATAAGAGAAGACTTAATAAATACATTAAGATTCTCTTTAATCTCACTTTGACCAACATATTCATCTAAGCTACTAGGTCTAATATTATTATCCCTATCTTCATCAAGTTCAATATTAGTTACTACTCTCTCTTCCATCATTATCCCCCTCCTTGTATATTGATGTATATAAGTCCTTTTCCTCTTCTTTATCCTCATTTAACATTTCAATACTAGGTAAATCATCTTTCGAAGCCATACCAAAATAATCCAAAAACTCATCAGTAGTTTTATATAATATCGGTCTACCTGGCACATCACTTCTACCACATTCCTTAATAAATCCCTTAGCCAGTAACCTTCTCATAACATAAGAAGAATCAACCCCTCTAAAAGAATCAACTTCTCCCCTAGTAATAGGTTCATTATAAGCAATAACCGCTAGTGTCTCAATAGCGGAATTAGATAAACTATTACTGCTAGGATTTTCTAATAACTTCGTATAATATTCCTTATGTTCTTCCCTAGTAGTAAGTTTAATAGTATTACCCAAAAAATTAATTCTAAGACCCCTCTTATTATCATCATAATAATTCTTTAAATTAAGTACTTCTCTTTTTGCAGTCTCTTCATCAATATTTAATATATTCATAATATCTTTTATAGTAAGACCAATATCACCCTGTACATATAAAAGACCCTCTATAATTGCATCCATATTCTACCTCAATTCTACAAGTATTTTATCAAAATTCTTATCTTGTTTAATAATAACCTCTTTTTCCTTAACCATTTCTAATATTCCTAAAAAAGTAACTACTAAATAAGGCCTATTATATTCTTCAATAAATTCTTCTAAGTAAGCCTTTCTCTTATTATGTAAAATATTTCTAATACTCTTCTTTCTATCTCTTACCGAATATTCCTTATTAGTAACCGTTGTATTAAGAGGTTTCTCTTTCTCTTTTCTTTCTAAAAACTTCTTAAAAGCCTCAAGTAAATCATTACTAGATAATACACCATATTCATGATTATCCGTATATTCACTTACCTTCTCAGGACTCTTAATATAAATATTTTTCCTATCCTCTTCTAATTTCTTAAAAGTAGGAGTAAGTTCTTTATATTTTTTATATTCTATCAATTTATTAATTAAATTCTCTCTAGTAAGTTCTTCATCTACTTCTTCATCATTATCATTCTTTACCTTAGGTAATAATGACTTAGACTTAATATACACAAGTTCTGAAGCCATAACTAAATAAGAAGAAGATACATTAATATTAAGTTCATCTTGTTTTCTAATATAATCTAAATACTTTTCAGTAATTTCATCTATCTTAATATCACATATATCTATATTAGATTCTTTTACTAAGTGAAGAAGTAAATCTAAAGGTCCTTCAAAATTATCAATAGAAATATAATCCATATATCTAACACCATCCTAACTAATTATATCAAATAAACTAACATAAGTAAATTAATTTCTTTCTCCTTTCACTAAAAGCCAAGGTCTTTTAGTGTTATTTTAAGCCTTATTCTAAGTTTTAAAATAAAATATTTACATATCAATCATATATAAGTCATAAATTTTATATAATGTAACCTATTTAGTTACATATTTTGCTATCTTTTTATATTATACTCCTATTAGAGGGTGATTTTATGGATAAAGAAGTACAAGAATTAGTAACAGAACTAATTAATTATGATAATAAAGAAGACTTATCTTGGTTACAAGTGCTAAAAAATCTCTTAAAAGAAAGAAATTTAGAGTACAATGATGAAATATTAAAAAAAGTAACTAAAGAAATAACAAAAGCCGGCTACGACATTATAACCAAACCATTCAAGTTAGAAAGATACAAATAGACCTTAGGACAAACCTAAGGCCTTTATTTTATCTATATAGTACTTTCAAATAGTGGTAATATTTCTTTAAGTTTTTCCTCACCAGTTACTTCAGTAATAACTTTATTATTATCCTTTTCAGTAACAACCACCAATTTATAATCATTTTCTATATCAGTTTCACTCTCATTAACTTTAGCAATATAATAATAATCAGTATCTTGATAATTAACTTTATCTAATACTAAGTATTCTTCTCCATTTTCAAGTATAATTACTTTATTAATATTTAACATAACATAATCTCCTTTAGTTATTATTTAATTCTGGGAATCCAAAATTATCATTACTAGATAATCCATCATTTATTGGAATATTTATATTTGGAAAAGAACTAGTTTCCATCTTCTCATCAGATACTGGTATCCAGAAAGAATTGTTATTTATATTATTATTAACATCATTATTATTAGCAGTAGCAGTACTATTACTTGGTGTATCAAAAATATTTATATTAGTATCTAAATTATTTGGAGTATTATCTCCTAATTTAGGTTTAATATCCTCCCATAAAGGAACAGCACTTACTATCTTATCCTCTTCTTTATTTTCACTAGAAGTAGGTATATTCCATACTGGAGGTTTTACTTTAGGTTCCTCAATTACAGGTTCTTCCCACTTAGGCATTTCCCACATTGGAGTAGCTGGAGTATCATCTTTCTTTTCTTCTACTTTAGTTTCTTCAGGAATACTAGGTACTTCTAAAGATGGTTCTTCACTCTTCTCAGGTACTACAGGTTCCTCCTTCTTAGTATCAGATAATATTTCATCAAAAGATACAGGTTTAGGATTCAATTTCTTATTAACCTTTTCTCTAACAGCCTCACCTTTTAACTTAGCAAGACCTAAATTAAGAGTAAGTGGAGCATCTCTAACATCTTTTATTCTATAAGGATCTATAACTTCCTTAACAATAGGTTCCTCTTCTTGAAGTTCTTCCTCTTTTGTTTCTTCTTTAATCTCATCAGAAGTATCCTCTTTAGATTCCTCATCATTACCATATTCATCACTATCATAAGTGTCAATTAAATTAAATTCTCTAAGTATGGCAAGTATCTCTACTGAATTATTATCATGTTCTAATTCATCAAGTCTACTTTCCTTAAATTCAATTCTACTAGTATAATTAGAAATATTGTCAAGTACTTCTTTTTCTTTATCAGTAACACTAATTTGTTCTAATACTTTTTTTTCAAAAGAAGTTAATTCATCAATATCAGTAATAGATAAGTCTTCTCTTAAGCTTTTTCTCTCATCAAGTATTTCTTCAATATTATCTCTTTTTGTAAAGATACCATTAAAATCATCCTCAAAAGTATTAACAAGTTTATATAACTTTAAGAATAATTCTTTATTCTTAATAACAAAGTAACTCTTTTCTGCTTCATCTACATATGAAGAATAATCATCCTCTAAACCACTAGTAATTAGGTTCTTAACACTATCTCTAGTAACATCAAGAGTCTCCTTACTTTCCTTAACCAAAGATTTAATATTATTAAGTTCTTCATCAATATTATCTTCAGTAATATTATTATAAGCATTATCTTCTTTAATTACTTTCATAAACTCAGAATACAAATCATCTTCCATAATTTGATTCTTACCTTTATAATCTTCTTTCTTTTCTTCTTCTTCACTTAATAGTACTTTTAACTTAGATATACTATCATGAACGCTTTCTATCTCACTAGTAGTTTCTAAGTATCTATTAATTAAACCAAGTCTTTCTCTTTTTTCATCTAATTCTTTATCAGATATAACTATTTGAAGTCCAGATATATAATCTCCAGTAGCCAAATAATATCTATCTTCTAAATCATTTCTCTTTTCTAATCTATCCTCAAGTAACTTAATTAATTTTTCTAATCTATCTTTTTCTTCTTCAATAGTTTTTGAAGGTGTTATTAAAGGTCTAACTTCTTTTTCAAATTCTTCATTATAAATATTATCTATTTTCTTTGCATATTTTTCATAGTTAATAAGTACATCACTAGGAGTCTTAACTTTCTTTTCTCTATCTAATTTAATACGCATTTCAAATATCTTACATAGATTTTCAAAAGATCTTACATTGTTTCCTTCCATAATATTTCACCTTCCTTTTTATTCATATCAGGAAATGCCAAATCATCTACCTTACTACTTCCTAGTATTTCAGGTTTCAAATTATTATTTCCAATTACAGGTATCGTACTCTTATTAATGTTATCACTAGTACCAGTACTCTTCCAAATAATATTTTTATTATTTTCTAATAAATCATATATACTACCTGATTTTTTACTCTTTTCTTCTTTTTTATCTTCAATATTAAGTTCTACCTTATTATCTTCTTCTTTAAATAAATCTTTTACTTCTTCTTTTGGAATCTCTTTTGGAGCTTCTTTTGGAACAAAATCTGATACTCTTGGTAAATCACTAACCCTATCAGGAACTTCTTTTCTTATAGGTTCTTCTCTTATTTCCTTCTTAGGTTCTACTGGTGGTTCCCATAAAGGCATTTCTTCTTTACTTTCCTCTATTATAGGTTCTTTCTTAACCAAATTATCTACTTTATTAGGAACTATCTTAGTTTTACCAAACAACTCATCAGTATCAAAGTCATTATCTAAATCCAAATTATCAAAAGTTTTATTCTTTAATGGATTAGGTATAGGCTTCCTTGCTTCTTCTTTTTCTTCTTCATTAATTGGACTAATAACAGTTTCATCTTGTAATTTCTTTAGCCTCTCAGTACTTGCTAATTGTTCTTTTAATCTTGCTTCTTCGATTAACTTCTGTCTTCTTACTCTCGCAGCCTCTATCTTTTGTTCTTCAGCAATTCTCTTTTGTCTTTCATTATATTCATTTCTCTTAGCAAGTCTTACTCTCTCTTCTTTAATTCTATCTTCATTTCTAATAAGTTCACTAAGAACTAATTTAAACTCCTTAGAATTATTTTCTTCATCAATATCATATAAAATCTTATTCATAGTTTCTCTTTCTTCTTTTAACTTTTCATAAGTTTCTATATCTCTTTGTTCTAACTTAATAGTATTATATTGTTTGGATAGTTCGTCATATAATCTCTTATAAAGTTCACTCTCATCAATATTTTTAAATATCTCATCTATTTTTTCTCTCTTAGTAAGTAACTCTTCATAACTAGAAGTCATCTTATCATATATATCAATTAACTTTAATATATTTAATTCTTCATTATATTTAGAATATTCTATTGTAACTTCTGATAATAAACTATCACATTCAATTATATAAGAAGAATCTCCTAGTGATCTAGCACTCTTTAAATTATCTTTAGCCATATCAAGAGCATACTTTAAAGATTCCTGTTTCTTAGTAATATCACTTCTTTGGTCTACTAAAGAATATAGATTAAGTTCCTCTAAAACATTATCTATCTTCTTAATCATCTTATTCTCTAAACTCTCATTAAGTCTAGTATTAGCCTTAACATTTCTTGAAGCCTCACTAATCTTAATATCAAGTGATTTCATCTCTTTAATTATCTTCTCTTGCTTAACTTTATTATCTTCATATTTTTCTATTATTCTAAGTCTATTCTTAAAGTCTAATAATTTATCTTCTCCAAGAAAAGTAGTTAATTCTACTAAAGAACCAGTTATTCTTTTATGTTTTAATTTTCTCTCCTCTAAATATTTTTTTCTATCTTCAATTAAAGATATAATATTTCTAAGACGAGCCTTCTCTTCAGAAAATAGTTTTGGTTCTTCACTAAGAAGAGTCATATACTCTTCTTCATATTCAGTATTAGTCTCTAATAATATTTGCTTTTCTATTTTATCTAACTGATCACATATTCTCTCTCTCTGAAGATCATCAGTAGTTAACTCTAGACTACTTAAAAACATATCATATTGTTTTAATCTTCTTACTACTTCTCTATTAGTATAGTTCACACTAAACCACCTCTAGTATAATTATAATTTTTTTTGCATTTTTTGTCAATTAATATAACAAATTTTACATATAAATTAAAGAAAAAATAATACTAACTCCCCATTAATATTATCTTATATACCCATATCATAATAACTGAATAAATCTAAGTATATATTCCTGCTTATACATAATAGATTTTATTTTGAGACTAAACTTAGACTCAAAACAACACTCTAAGACCTTGGCTTAGAGTGAACATAATAAAAAAATAATTATAATCTCATAATAATATACCATAATAATATTAGGTGAATTAGTTATGAATAACAAAATAATAAAAAAATTAAAAGAAGATACCAGTACCAGTAGTTATATCATATATAGAGAAAAATACATAAAAAATATCAAAATAGATTTAATATATCATGAAGCTTTAACCGATCAAGAAAAAATGTCCAATTTCATCTATCGTAGTCTAGACTATATCGAAAAAATATATAACGATAAAGATTCCTTATATGACACTATAAAAAACAATATAAGTAATATCAAAATAAAAGAAATAAAAGACTATCAAGATATCTGCAAATACCTAAATAATGGTTTCTTAATTCTTTTAATCGAAGATGACTATTCATTAGCCCTTGAAGTCAAAAAGAATCTCTCTAGAAGTATCGATAAATCCATTACCGAAACCACTATTCGTGGTCCAATGGACTCTTTTACTGAAAATATAGAAACAAATATTGGCCTAATAAAAAGAAGAATAAAATCCAACAAACTATGGAATACCGATATAGAACTAGGTAAATACACCAAAAACAAAGTAAGTATCCTCTTCATCGACGGTATCATAGATAATAAACTAAAAGACTATATCATAGATAAACTAAATAATATTGATATAGATAATGTAACAGATTCAGGTACCCTAAAACACTTAATAGAAAAAGAAACAAAAACAATATTTCCCACTATTATGACTACTGAAAGACCAGATAAAGTAGTAAGTAGTCTATTAAATGGTAGATTAGTAATAATCATAGATAACTGCCCATTTGCCCTAATATTACCCGTTTTTCTAAACGATTACTTTCTATCACAAGATGATAAAGACTTTAAAACCTATAGCGGTACTTTCATAAGAGTATTAAGATACATTGCTTTCATAATTACCATTATGACTCCCGGTATATATATAGCCCTAACTACCTTCGATCAAGAAATGATACCTCTAGATCTACTAACAAGTTTTGCTTCTCAAAGAAGTACCGTACCCTTTCCCGCTATCTTTGAAGCCATATTAATGTTTTTATCATTTGAAATACTAAGAGAAAGTGATTATCGAATCCCCAATATATCCAACTCAGCCCTTTCCATAGTAGGAGCCCTAATCTTAGGAGAAGCCGCAGTTAATGCCGGTATCGTATCTCCAATTATGATTATAATCGTAGCCATTACCGCTATCAGTGCTTTAATAATAACCGAACCAGAACTCACTAATGCTGTTAAATGGTATAGAATTCTCTTCATGATTGGAGGTACTTCTATAGGAATGTTTGGTATCTTCATAGTCTTCATTATATTTATAACCAATCTATGTAATATAAACTCTTTTGGCTACTCTTATATGATGCCCTTTGTCAGTATAAATGCTGATATCAAAAATAGTCTAATAAAATTTCCATTACGAAGTAGAACTAAAAGAAATAAATATCTAACAAACAATATAACTAGGGAGGTAAATCATGAAAAAAATTAAATATCTAAGCATATTATTAATAATACCCCTATTAAGTGGCTGCTACAACTATAGAGAATTAAATGAACTAGCCATAACTACTGCCTTAAGTATCGATTATAGCGATAATAATTTCAATATAATCGTTGAAGTAATAAATCCCACCAAACAACAAGATGCCGTAAGTGCCAACAACTCTCCATTCGTAAATTACTATTCATCCGCTCCCACTCTACAAGATGCCCTTCGTAATGTTGTTATTGACTCTCCTAGACAATTATATGCTGCACAGTTAGAACTTATTATTTTAAGTGAAGAAGCCGCTACTAATCATATGTCCGAAATATTAGAGTATTTCTCTAGAGAACCAGAATCTCGTACCGAAGTGAAATTTGTTATTGCAAGAGATGATGATAGTACAAAAGCTGTTACTATTCAAACACTACTCACTAATTTTTCTTCTTCTAATATTAAACAATCTCTGGAATTACAACAAAAAGTACTCGGTTTAACTCCAGTATATACATTAAATGAACTACTAAATATGTATTTAGATCCGACACTCGAAATAAGCTTACCATCAATTATAGTATATGGTAATGCTGAAGAAGGAGACAAAAAAGAAAACATAACAACATCTACTCCTAAAGCACTGACCAAGATTGGTACTACTGCTATTTTCAAAGGAAAAGACTTTCTCGGATATTTAACTGAAGAAGAATCAAAAGTACATAGTATAATTATTGGCAGTACTAAAGAAAGTATTATAAATTTAGATTATAAAGATAATTATAGTGTGTTTGAATTATACAAAATAGAGTCAGATATATCTCCTGATATTAAAGATAATAAAATAACATTAAATATATCTGGTAAAGCAAGAATAAAAGAGTTTCACTCTAATACCAATATAACAAAATCAAAAGAAACAGATAGACTAAATAAAGAATTAAATAAACATATCGAAGATATTATCAAAAAAAACTTTAATAGTATGAGAGAAAAATATAATACCGATATATTTAGTTTTAGACAAAGTTTCTACAGAGGAAATCCTAAATATTATAATACCCACTATAAAGATACTTGGTATGAAAGTATCTTCCCTAATCTAACTCTAGAAGTAAAATCAAATATCAAACTATACGAAAAAGGTAATACTCTAGGAGGAATAGAATATGAAAATAAAAATAACTAACATTGAAATATCAAGTACTATGTTCTTACTCATCTTCTCATGTACCTTAGGCCTAGCCCCATTTATAAGTATCAAAATATCCGGTATTGATTCTTATTTTAGTGTCTTGTTTGGCTCTATACTAGGTCTATTACCCCTATGTATAATATTATATCTATTTAACTATCAAATAGATAAACCCATAAATGAAAAAAACAAAATAATATTTGGTAAAACAGTAGGTACCATAATCAACTATCTAACTATCCCCTTTCTCTTTATATTAGGAATAACCTACCTATTCAATCTAGGTAACTTTGTCATATCCCAGTATCTAACCAATACCCCATTATTAATAATAATCATAGTAATAAGTTTAACATCACTATTCATAGCAAATAAAGGAATAAAAGTAATTACCAAAACCAGTTCCATATATAGTATAATAATCATCATAGTTTTCCTAATCGCCGTATTAGGAATATCTAAAGAAATAAAACTAGATAGCCTAAAGCCAATATTAGAGTTTGGATTAAAAAAGCCCCTAATTGCTGGACTAGTAAATACCCTAAGTTTTACTTCCCCTATTTATACCATACTATTTATACCAAAAAAAGAAATAGAAAACAATACCAAAACAAAAAAATATTTCATCATAACCTATCTAATAAGTATGATAATAATATTCACCATAGCCATAGTAACAAGTAGTATTCTAGGTAAATATCTTCTTCAAACATATCAGTATCCAGTATATATAACCCTAAAAAGAATATCATTATTTAACTTTATCGATAGAATAGAAAACTTCCTATCATTCCAGTGGATATTATCAGGAATAACAGTAATAGCCATGACTATCTATTCAGTAAGTAAAAATATCAAAAATAAAGAAAGTAAACTAATAAATTTCATAATAACTATTCTAATGATTATATTATCATATCTCCTATTTAAAAACAATACTAGCTTCAATGAATATCTATATACGATATACCCATATTTGCTACTACCAATACCTATAATTTATGTTATAATATTCATTGGAGCAGTAATCCAAAAAAAATATAAATAATAGTATAATATTAAAAATTAAACATATAATATTATTACAGTAGAATATAACTACTGTTTATATAAAGAGATTACTATATTAGTAGTCTCTTCTTTAGTATGAGGTATATTATGAATAGAGATTTAATAAAAATAGAAAGTGATGGCTATGTATTAGAAGAAATAATTCCAAATAAAGAATTAATCTTCTATAAAAAAGATAATAGTAAAGTTGATATAGATATGTTTAGATTACTATATTTTAAATATGTAACCCAAAGAATACTCTTAAAAGATAATTTTAGTGATAACGATTTAATATTCACATATCAAGATAACTATGTCAAAGTAAATATTAAATCACTACAAAAAATAAAAAAATATTCCAAATAACCTATACAATAAATAAAAACTATCATAACCTATTAGTGTGGAGTTGATACTTTATGATAGAATTTTTAAATAATGTAAGTCCAATCTTACTTGCTTTTATAGCTACTCTATTTACCTATAGTGTTACCGCTATCGGAGCTGCCTTAGTTTTTATTTTCAAAAAAATAAATAAAAATGTCATGGATGCCATGCTCGGTTTTGCCGCTGGAGTAATGATTGCAGCATCATACTTTTCGCTATTATCACCCGCTAGAGACATGGCTGAAAGCCTAAATATGAATGTAACCCTTGTTCTATTTATTAGTTTCTTTAGTGGTGGTTTACTTCTATATATCGGAGATAAACTATTCAATCTATTTGATAAAAAACTATCTAAAAAAACTAATAAAGAAAATAAAAATAATAGCTTTAAAAGATGCTTAATGTTAATAACATCCATAACACTACATAATATCCCTGAAGGACTTGCAGTTGGTGTCGCCTTTGGCTCAATAATATATGGTCTAGATGGAGCCACTTTATCATCAGCCCTATTATTAGCCCTAGGAATAGGTCTCCAAAACTTTCCAGAAGGAACCGCTGTTAGTGTTCCCTTAAGAAGAGAAGGATTGAGTAGAAAGAAAGCCTTCTTCTATGGTCAGTTAAGTGGCATAGTAGAACCAATATCCGGTGTACTAGGAGCTCTTCTTGTACTAAAGGTACGACTACTTCTTCCTTATTTACTAAGTTTTGCTGCTGGAGCTATGATTTATGTTGTAGTACAAGAATTAATTCCTGAATCACAAACAAATAAGAGAAAAGAATTAATGGCCTTATTCACATTAATAGGATTCTCAGTAATGATGATATTAGATATAGCTTTAGGTTAAAAAAGAAAGTAACCACGTTACCTTCTTTTTATTTATTACAATCACTAGTACAAATATTAGTTTTAGTATCCTCAAACATCTTAGCGAGTTTAGTCTTAAGCCCCCCTAAATCTTCATTCTCCCAGTATTCTTTAGGAGTTTCATATCCCTTAGTATCCGCAGCAGTTTCATCATCAAAACCAACAATTTCTCCATCTTTAACCGCTATTACTGAAGGAGCATAGATTCTCTTATTACCCTCTTCATCATATCTCAAATGATCTTTGAGTATTTCTACCAATTTTTTATAATTATCATTATTATCTTTTCTATCGTTTAATATATTATAGTAGTATACTTTTTCTACGTCATTATCTTTAGCCACTTCATTTAGATAAGGCACATAAGCCGCACACCAAGGACATTCAGGAAAGCCTAAATAAACAACCCCAGTACCATGTTCTAAAATATTAATAATTTCATCAATACTTTTGTATACAAACACATTATCTTCAGTAACACTACCATACTCTTCGGCAAACTTCTTACCATCAGTATCTTTATTCTTATTAATATATAAGTATCCCAAAACACCAAGCATTATAACCAAAACTACTCCTACTAAAATTATTATTTTCTTTTTCACTTTTTTCACCTCATAATAATCATAAACTATTTATAATTATTTTACCACATAAACAAAGTTGAATTAACTAAACTTAAAGTTGAGTCTATGAACAGTTCCCATTTAAAGATAAAGGAACCTTATAAGTAGTTATCTTATTACTACTATCAGTAGCATTAATCTCTAGTAAAATATTACTACTCTCAATATTCTTACATTCCTTGCCAAAATTATCTATATTAAAATTAACATTCTTCAAAAAATCATTAAGTTTAATCAAAACATTATCATCATAATCATAACTACCAATCTTCTTTTTTATAGTACCACTTTCTTCATACAAACTACATTCAATTTTAGTATATAAATTATCATCAGTACCACCGCAATAATCAATATTAGATATATATAAATAAGAATTACTCTTATTATAAGCAATACTTCCTGATATCTCAAAATTTGAACAATTAGAAGTTAAAGTTCTAAAAGTAAAACTATCATCATGAAATACTATCAGTAAAATAACTCCTAGTACAGTAAGAAAACCTATAATAGAACTAACAATAATTATTACTTTTTTATTATTTTTTTTATCATTTACTTTGCCATCAAGTAAATCATTAATATTAATATTATAGTCATTACATATTTGTTTTAGTAATGAAATGTCTGGCATATTTTTACCATTTTCCCATTTACTAACAGCTTGATAAGTAACACCATATTTTAGAGCAAACTTTTCTTGTGTTAAACCATTTTTCTTACGAAGTTCTTTTATTAGGTTACCTACTTTTTCTTGATTCATACTACCACTTCCATACTTAAAATTATAATATAATTTTAACATAAATACAATAGAAAAAAGAGATAAATTATTATCCCTCTACTATAAGTATTTCTTTAAATCTTCAATATTTTTTTCTTGCATTTCTACATAAGTATTAACTATCTTTTCTACTTCTTTATCCATCTTTTTATCATTTAATATTCTTCTCCCCTCAAGTATCCCCATATTAGTACCATTAAAGAGAAGCTCCGATATTTTAGCATCACTATCATCAGTCATAGTTCTCATCTCAATACCAAACCAAGTCATAGTCTTTTCCATCTTATTAGTCTCGTGTGGTTCATCATCACTATTATATTTAGAATAAATTTCATTAATATCTTCAGATATCTTTTTATACTCGCTAGACTGTCTTTCAAGTAGTTTTTTAAATTTCTTATCCTTAACTTTATCTATTATATAACTAATAGCATCTATGCCCATACAAGCACCCTTATTAATTTCATCTAATACATTAATATTCTCTTTCATATTTATTCACCAATAATATTATTAACAATAAATAGTAAAATATACAGTCCAATCTTTTAATTTAACAAATTAAATGATACAATTATGGCACCGGCGTCAAGAGGTTCGAGTGAATAAGTATTAAAAAAAGTCCAAATTTACTTTGAACTTCTTAATATACAATTTAGTGCGATATAAGAGCCTATTTTGAACATTTATATCTATAAAGAATAAACTGATAAATATCAGTTCTAAATATAATATAATATAAATTTTTACTTTTTAAAACAAAATATCGTCAGTTTATACAAAATAAATAGTTTTAATGATATAATTATGTATGTGAGAAAATTAATTAAGGAGTGTAAAATGAGCAATATTATTAAAATAGATAATCTAAACAAAAGTTATGGAAGTATTAAAGCCGTTAATAATTTAAGTTTCCGAGTTAAAGATGGAGAATTATTTTCTTTTTTAGGAATAAATGGAGCTGGTAAAAGTACTACAATTAATATGATTTGTGGTGAGTTAAAAAAAGATTCAGGAACAATTTTAGTCTGTGATAAAGAAGTAGACAGTGATGATAAATATATTAAAAGAAAAATTGGTGTTGTCTTTCAAGAGTCATTATTAGATAAATCCCTAACGGTTTATGATAATTTAAAAATTAAAGCATCTCTTTATGGAATAACTGGAAATAATTTTGTAAAAAGATATAACGAATTATCAAAATTGTTTGATTTATACGAAATTGAAAGACAAACCATTTCACAATTATCAGGTGGGCAAAAAAGAAGAGTTGATATAGCTAGAGCAATGATACATAACCCTGAAATATTAATACTAGATGAGCCAACTACTGGTCTTGATCCTGGAACAAGAAAAAAAATATGGAAAGTTCTTAATTCATTAAGAAAGAATAGCAAACTGACTATTTTTCTAACTACTCACTATATGGAAGAAGCAGTAGACTCTGATTATATAGTTATATTAGACAAAGGCTCTATTGTAGCAGAAGGTACTCCCCTTGAATTAAAAAACAAATTTGCTTATGATATGATACTTATTTATAATATTAATGAAGATGAAATAAAAAAATTAAATAAGCCATACACAAAAATAAGAGATGGGTTTAAAATAGAAATTAAAACATTAGAGGAAGCAACAGAATTAATCATAAAAAACAAGAGTTTATTTAAAGATTATGAAGTTGTTAAAGGAAAAATGGATGATGTTTTTCTTAATGCTACTGGATACGATTTGGAGGTAGAATAATGAGTCAACTTATTAATTTAACAAAAAGAAATATTAAAGTATATTTCTCTGACAAAGGAATGTTTTTTACTTCATTAATAACACCAATTATTTTGCTTGTATTATATGCAACTTTTTTAGCTAATGTTTATAGAGATAGTTTTTTATCGGCTATACCTGATGGTTTTGAATTATCAAATAAATTGATTAATGCTCTAGTAAGTGGTCAATTAATGTCTTCGTTACTTGCAGTAAGTTGTGTAACAGTAGCATTTACTTCAAATCTGCTTATGGTTCAAGATAAAGTCAATAATACAATTAAAGATATAAATGTAACACCAATAAGTAAATTTAAAATTGGACTAAGTTATGTACTTTCAACTTTCATATCAACACTAATTGTAAATATTGTTGTTGCAATAATATGCTTCATATATGTTTATTTTCAAGGGTGGTACATGAATATAAATGATGTTTTATTAATATTACTTGATGTATTATTATTAACTCTTTTTGGAACAATTCTTTCGTCAGTTGTTAACTTTAATCTTTCTACTCAAGGTCAGAGTACTGCTGTTGGAACAATGATAAGTGCTGGTTATGGATTTTTATGTGGAGCATATATGCCTTTATCATCTTTTAGTAAATCTTTACAAAATATATTATCATTTTTGCCTGGCACATATGCGACCTCATTATTTAGGAATCACTCTTTAAATGGACCTTTTAGAGAAATGCTAAGATTAAATATACCTGTTGATGTAATTGATGAATTAAAAAAAGCATTTGATTGCAAAATATCATTTTTTGATAATAATGTAACTATTAGTACAATGTACATTATTCTAATTTCAAGCATCATTATTTTAACTACTATTTTTATCATAATGAATAAATATAAAAAACAAAAATAGATGTCGAGTAAAATTTACCTTGACATCTTTTATTATTACAATGGTAAAGTTTGTTTATTATTTACCTTATTTTCAATATATTCTAAGTTATTAAATGATTTATTGTTTTTTAATAGTTCCATTTGTTTTCTTGCTATATTATTTAATCTAATAAGTCTTTCATTTTGTGGTTTTTTCATTTCTCTTTTGTTAAACAAATTATGTTTTCTCACAAATTCTTGATTTGCTTTTCGTTCTTCAGGATCATAATCATGTTTGAAAGAAAATAAACTTAACACATTATTATTAAATAATTTTTCAACTATCTTTTGAATAAATTCAGGAAGTTTTTCAAACACTTGTGTCATTTGATATTTATATTCTAAACTTTTTTCATCCCAATATTCCATATTTCCAAGTTCGATAACTATTTCACAAGCAAGATCATGTTTTGCATCATTACTTATTTTATTAAAGTAGTTATCAGTAGTTCTATCATCTCTAGTTTGCTTTTTAATGCCTCTTCAATATCAATTTCTTGTTTAATGATATTTACCATTAAATCATCCCTTTCTTTTACACAACAAAAAATCAATTCCATTTCTAGAATTGATATTTATTAGTAAATTGAACCAAAGTTCAACTGGATTCCTTAATGGTGCGATTACAGAGCCTATTTTGAACTCTTGCACAAAAGTAGAATTGATAAATATCAAATCTATATTTATTATAACACAAATTTTATAAATAAAAATTATTTTTTTCTTGAATTAAAATTATTATTACTATCAAGAAACTCTATCATTTGTTGTGTATCACTCGTTGTATCAGAAATTCCAATAGAAACTAAAAGGGATTCAGGTTTTGTATAAGAATATTCTTGTTTTGCTTTTTGCCATATATCATAGTCTAAACTTTTTATCACTTGAAAGTTATATAATTTATTTAATTGTTCGTATGAATATGTAATAAAATAATTTAAATCATAAATTGTATTGTCATTTAAATAAACGGCATGTAAAAAACTATTTTGTGCATTAGCTATTTTAATTAATAAAATATTTCCTATTTTTTTGGTTTCTAAAATATCAATCGCATTTGAAAAACACATTGGTTGATACTGATTTAAATTTACTATATCATCTAAATCTTTATCTTTTTGAGAACTATTACAAAGTGAAGAAAATGTAAAGGTTCCTATTATTCCTCTTATAATAATATTTCCTTTTTCATCAAAGTTAACACCATCTATAAGACCAGTTCTAATAAAATCATTCACATCATATTGATACCAAGATTCATCTTTATATCTTTCTTTTGCTTCAATTATATTTTTTATAAAAGATAATAAAACATGTGAGAATGAATAGTTAAAATTATGTAAATCAAATATTATTTTTCTTTTTATTTCATTGTCTAAAGATTTAAATTTTTCACTATTTACAAATGAACCATTAGACATATCATTATATTCAAAAGATAATTCATATTTATTATTAATATATTGTTGTATTTTCTTAATAACATCGTCATGTGTTATTCTATCCATTGATAAATATTTTTGTTTAGATTGCTCACTCATAATTAACTCCTTTTTCTATAATAAATTATAACATATTTTTATTTGTTTTAATTACTTTACAATTCAAAATCATCAAATTTTCCTCGATTATTATCATATTTTTCTATTTTCTCATAAATATTGTACATTTCATCAAATAATTTCGTATCAATTATATCTTTATTGTAAAGTTCATTGGCAATGTCCATATATTGTTCCCGTTCTTCTTTCTTACCAAATAATTTATCTTTAATAAGTTTTATAATCTCTAAAAATTTGTTTTTCCAATAATCTATTAAATCATTTAAATCTTTCTTATCTTGTTTTAACTTTATAATATCTTCCTTTTGCTTTTCGATTTTTTGTTGTTTGGTATTAACTGATATTTCTAAACTATCTATTTTTAATTTTTGTTCATATTTAATAGTTTCTAGTTCTTCAATTCTTTCTTGATTATCTTCTAAGTCTTCTTTTACTTTATCAAGTGAGATAGTGAAGTTTGCTATATCTCTTACATTTTGATTTGTTTTATTTACTTCTTCAATATAATCTAATAATATTTGTTTATTCTCGTTTGATATTACTAAATTATTTTTATTTAAAGGTTGTTGTTTTAAATTGGTTAATATTTCTTTAACTTCGTTTGATTTATTATCTAATTTTTTAGTTTTATTATTTGCTTGTTCAATTAGTTTTTGATGGTTATCATATTCAATTACAAGTTCATCATAATGTACCATTTGTGAAATAGTATAATCTTTATTTCTTCCTTTTTTCTTATCTTTTAACTTTGAATCTAATCCATAAGTTTTATTATAGGATTTTATACAAGCTTTTCTCATTTCTTCTTGAATAATTTTTAATGAGTCTTTTGTAAATATTGAAGTTTTACCAACTTGTTTTTTCATACCAGTTTTACAATTATCTTTAATCGCTATTCCCACAATGTGCATATGTGGACTAGATTCATCAAAATGTATTGTCGCATTTGCTACTTTAAAACTAGGTACTAATCTTTCTAAATCTTTTACTTGTTCTTTATATACATCTATCATTTTATATTTTTCTTCATTAGTTTTATTCTTCCAAAATTTCATATCTCCAAGTTCAATAATAATTTCACAAGCAAGATCGTGTTTATTATCATTGCTTATTTGAGTGAAGTAGTCATTTATTTTTCTATCATTTCTGACTTGTTTATTATTATATTCTAATCTTGATTCTTCAAATTCTTTTTTATATAATTCTTTAACATCTTCAACTATATCATTTGTTCCTTTAACTATTTTAATTTGTTCTTGATTATTATCATATTTTCTTAAATTATGATTATTTACTTTTCCTAAATACATAGAGTTTTGAATTGCATTATTATTAAATGAAGAAGTTTCTATCTTACTATTTTCAGACATTTGCTTTGCTTTTTTAGTTTTATTTTTATCATTGCCTAAATGAAATGAATATGCTAATCTTTCTATAATTATCAACTCCTTTTATTTATGAATTTGGTGCATATTTTAACTTTAAAATTACTCCGTCAAAATTCATAACTCCCTATATATCTTGACGCGTGCATCAAGATATGGGAGATAAGGTTGCACCTTATAATCCGCTTTACCTTATTTCGTAATACTCTAAAACCTCGTAATAGAGTAAAACTGCATAAGTCATAATATAAAACATTATGCACTGCATATTATTCTATCTTTAGAAAATTATTCAAACATTTGCAAACAACAGTAAGCAAATTATTTTTATAATTTTATTTACAACCTATCGCCACTTCCAACCTTATAGGTCAGAACGTGCCACGTTTGTCATAACTTTTTTTAGAAAAAGTTAACAAAAACCTTTATGAATTTTTCTCGTTATCATTAAGTAATTCTTTTTCATATACTGGTAAAAATGTTTTTACAATTTCTTCTTCACTCATATTATTTTCTTTAGCAATCTTTTCTAAAATCTCTAACTTATCATAATTTATATATTCGTTTTCAGTAACTTCGCTAGGTATAGTTTCAAATAATTCTTCATAAGTTTCTATTCTTACAACATCATCATTTTTAACACTAATCATTCCCATATCAATTATTGTTTTATCTTTAGTTATTTCTTCAAGAGGAAATATTCTAACAACTTCTGCATCATCATATTTCTTTCCTTCAAACATACTCGTTTCAAAATTAAATGTACCTTCGTAATAATATACATCATAAAATTCTCTTAATCTCATAATATGTTGTTCTACTTTTTCCATAGGTAAGTAATTTGAATATCTAACATAACCGATACTATCTGCATCTACTTTAGGAAATTTCCAGTCAATATATCCTTCTTCAAATAATTGTTTAAACTCTTTAAAGAATGTATTTCTAAAATTAACATTATCTACAATATATCTTCCTTCAACATCTAATCTTAATGAAATATTTTCAACATAATTCATAATAATATTAGATTTAGTTTCTCTTGATAAATCATTCCAAGTAATTTCTATTTGATTATAAAGATTAGGTAATTTTATTTTGTTGATATAATCAATATCTCTTTTAACTAAAATATCTTCTTTTGTAAATTTTAATTCTTCTATTTGTTCTGTTTCTAGTATCTTTCTTTCTAGTTCTTTAATGTTATTTTCGATTATAGCAATTTCTTGTTTATATTCATCAATAGTAAATGCTTCATTGATACATGCTTTTCTAATTCTTTCTTTTTTCATTTCTTGAACTTTTAATTCTTTAGATAATTCTATCTTAGGATTTTCTAATTTTGTTTTTAACATAGGTAAAAAGAAATCACTAACAACTGAATCATATTCTAAAATATCACTTAATAAATGTAATATTGATTCTTCAATATAATCTTCTTTTATGTTGTTTTTACAATTACTACAACCATAGTAATAATAAACTGTACCATTCTTTTTAGTAGTAGCTCGACCACCCATAATTTTAGAACATTTAGGACACTTTAATTTTTGCATAAATAAATATGTTTGACTTCTCATATAACTACGAGAATTCTTTTTCTTTTGTACTTGACAACATTCCCACATTTCTTTACTAACTAATGGTTCAACTACATTTTCATAATAAGTAGGTTTACCAGTTCTTTTACCATGAATATAATCTCCTTTATAAATAGGATTTTCTATCATTTCTAAGATAGTATTATCTCGCCATTTTCTATTTAATATTTTTTCTTCATTAAAGATATTAGCAATTTTTTGATATGAATTACCTTCAAAATATAACTGATACATTCTAACAATAATATCTTTTGTTAATACATCTGGAACTAATTTTTTATTTTCTCTTTTATAACCTAGGGGAGTATGTCCTGGAATATTACCATTTTTAATAGCACCACTTAATCCAATTTTAGTTCTTTCACTTGTTCTTTCAATTTCATTTTGACTTACGCTTATCATAATACGAGAAATCATTTTACCATTTGCAGTAGTAGTATTTATATCATCATTAGCACAGATTAAATCAGCATTGTATTTTTCTAAGAATGTCATTATGTTTTCCCAGTCTCTAACACTTCTTGATATTCTATCTAGTTTAAGTGCTACAACAGCATTTATTTTGCCACTTTTAACATCTTCGAACATTCTATCAAATTCAGGTCTTTTATTTCCAGTTTTAGCACTTATCCCAGCATCTTCATAATAATCATATATTTCGTAATCTTTAAACTTACAAAATGCTTCTAATCGTTCTCTTTGCTCTGGTAAACTAAATCCTTCACGAGCTTGATCTTCTGTACTTACACGAGTATAAATTCCACATATTTTCTTTTGTTCTTCCATTTTCATCATTCCTTTCTTTTTTTCACTCAAAAAAACACAAGAGATTTTTCCCTTGTGTAATTTAAATTAGAAGAATATATGCTATATTTATTCCTAGCATACACTATTTTATCAGCCAATATGGAAAAGTCAATGGTCAAGAGTCTGGTAGTTTGTCTGATACTTTTACTGGTATTTTTTCTTTCCATTTTGCTTACAATATCACATTACCACTTAGTAGTGTATAAAGTCAATACAATTAATAGTACAAATTTTGTATAACTTTCAGTCTATTTTCAGTATATTTTTAGTACATTTTTAGTATAATCATTTCATCTAATTATAAATTCACTAGGGATTTTTATAGAATTAATGAAATGGAATTGAATAGTTTTTATATTGTTTTAATGTAATCTTCTAAATCTTTTAACATTATTGAATTAGTTAAGTTTTCTATATAAATATTCGTTTCATAATTAAATGCTAGAAACATTTTATCTTTAATAATTATTCTATGTGGTTCTACATATGTAAGATTTGTATGTTCTATAGTTCTAATACTTCCATTAAAAATAGTAGGAGTAGTATTACAAAAACCACATATAAATTCTATTTTGTTCTTTAAAGTTTCTTCAATATCAATTTCTTGCTTAATAATATTTACCATTAAATCATCCCTTTCTTTTACACAACAAAAAATCAATTCCATTTCTAGAATTGATATTTATTAGTAAATTGAACCAAAGTTCAACTGGATTCTTTAATGGTGCGGGTGAAGGGACTTGAACCCCCACGGATGAACCACTAGATCCTAAGTCTAGCGCGTCTGCCAATTTCGCCACACCCGCATCAAAAAAATTATTTGGTGGACCCTGCAGGACTCGAACCTGCGACCGCCCGGTTATGAGCCGGATGCTCTAACCAACTGAGCTAAGGGTCCATCAGCATAAATAGTACATATTCAGTTGTTAGAGCAGCCGCTCTCTGAATAACAAAATAAGTATACCATTTTTAAAGATTAGTGTCAACCATTAAAACAATATTTTTTTATACTTTCACTACTAATTTATGCAAAAAAGAATAAAATTTACTATGAATAACCAAAAGAACGAAGATAAATCATTAACTGCCCTAGCCTTTATAATAGGATTAGCTCTAATAGATAATTTAACAAGTACCGAGCAGAATGCCGTTGGTAACTGGATAATGCTAATAGCCCAAACTCTATGTACTAATGGAAGCTATACCTTTAACAGGGAATGGAAGTCCCATATAAATAATGGAAATACCCCCGTAACAAAAGATACTCTAGAAAAAGTTGGTGACATAATCAATAATACTATTAAAAAGAATATGTAAATTAATGCATATTCATACTTATTTTAATTTCCTCAATTATATGACCAATATTTCCTTCACCAGCATATTTATTCATATCAAAAAAGTTATCATTTATACTAACCCATTCAAGTTTATTAACTTCCTCTATTAAATTAACCGCTTTATTTAATATACCATAATAAACTTCAATCAACTTATCAAACACAACATATTCAATATTCATAAAATGTATCAAAGAAATATCTTCACTAGTTATATTAGTCTCTTCATTTAATTCTCTATACGCTTCATTAAGACCATCATTTTCTCTTTCAATTTTTCCACCAACTAAATTAAACATACCCTTATATGGTTCTTTAGTTCTTTTACACATTAATGTTTTATTTAGGTCCTTATCAAAAACAACAATCACATTATATTTCTTCATCTTACCTCCAAATAACTAATCTTTTATTCTTACATTTACCCCATTTATATCTTTATAAACTCTCTTTTTATTTTTAGATACTTTATTTAATATTTGTTCCTCTAAGTCAAAGCCTAACATTTCAGAAAGCCCCATTAAATATATAGCAACATCTGCAAGTTCTTCTCCTAAATCATCTTTTTTCTTTCTATAAGCATCATATGCTTCAGCTACTTCACCATATAATAAGCAAAACTCTTTATTAACATCTGCTATATTAAATCCTTTATTAACTTTATTATCCCATATTTCTTTTTGTATTTCTTTCATATTCATTATATTAACCATCACTTTTTTACATATCAATTATATCATAACACAAAGAAAATTCTATTAAAATAATAGTATTTTTTTATTCATCTAATTACCATATAGATAAACATAAATACATTAGTTTAAGACTTATCTTGCATAAGGCTTAAACTAACACTTTGAGATTACAAGCTCAAAGTGCATAAAGAAAAAGAACTAAGATAACTATTATATCTAAGTTCTTTTAATATAATTATTTACTAGCTTTAATAGCAGCTTGAGCAGCAGCAAGTCTAGCAATAGGAACTCTATATGGTGAGCAAGAAACATATGTTAATCCAATATTATGACAGAATTCAACACTAGATGGATCCCCACCATGTTCTCCGCATATACCAAGTTTAATATTAGGTCTTGTAGCCTTACCTTTTTCAGCAGCCATTTTAACTAGTTGTCCAACACCTACTTGATCTAATCTAGCAAATGGATCTTGTTCATAAATCTTCTTTTCATAGTAGGCTCCTAAAAACTTACCAGCATCATCTCTAGAGAAACCAAATGTCATTTGTGTTAAATCATTAGTACCAAATGAGAAGAATTCAGCTTCAGTAGCAATTGCATCAGCAGTAAGAGCAGCCCTTGGTATTTCAATCATAGTACCAATATGATATTCCATATCAGAACCTTTTTCTTTATTAACAAGTTCAGCAGTTTCTACTACTATATCCTTAACATATTTTAATTCTTTAACTTCACCAACAAGTGGAATCATAATCTCAGGAACAATATCATATCCTTCTTCTTCATGAACCTCAATAGCAGCTTCCATTAAAGCACGAGTTTGCATTCTAGCAATTTCTGGATAAGTAACTGCTAAACGACATCCTCTATGACCCATCATTGGATTAAATTCATGTAATTCATTACATACATCAATAATATGTTCTACAGTTATTCCCATAGCCTCAGCAAGTTCTTTCATTTCAGCCTCAGTCTTAGGAATAAATTCATGAAGAGGTGGATCAATATAACGAACAGTCATAGGTAGACCCTTTAATTCCTTATACATTTCTTTAAAGTCACCTTTTTGATAAGGAATTAATAAACTTAAATATTTCTCTCTATCTTCAACTGTTTCAGATAAAATCATTCTTCTTAAGTTAAATATTCTCTCTTCATCAAAGAACATATGCTCAGTACGACATAGTCCAATACCTTCAGCACCAAGTTCAATTGCTTTTCTAGTATCTTTAGGAGTATCAGCATTAGTTCTAACACCAAGCTTACGATACTTATCAGCCCATGACATAACACGGCCAAATTCACCCGCAATAGTAGCATCAACTGTTGGAATAGCTCCATCATAAATATTACCCGTAGTACCATCAATAGAGATAACATCGCCTTCATGGTATACTTTACCCGCTAAAGTAAATTCTTTCTTAGCTTCATTCATGATAATATCACCACATCCAGATACACAGCAAGTACCCATACCACGAGCAACAACTGCAGCATGACTTGTCATACCACCACGTACTGTCAAGATACCTTGAGCAGCCTTCATACCAGTAATATCTTCTGGAGAAGTCTCAAGTCTAACAAGTACAACTTTTTCTCCCTTACCACCTATACCATAAGTAGCAGCATCTTCAGCAGTAAATACAATTTTACCACAAGCAGCACCAGGAGAAGCACCAAGTCCTTTTCCAACTGGAGTAGCAGCTTTTATTGCCTTACTATCAAACTGTGGATGTAATAATGTATCTAAGTTTCTAGGATCAATCATTAATACAGCCTCTTCTTCAGTTCTCATTCCTTCATCAACTAAATCACAAGCAATCTTTAAAGCAGCCTGCGCCGTTCTCTTACCATTTCTTGTTTGTAACATATATAATTTACCATGTTCTACAGTAAACTCCATATCTTGCATATCACGGTAATGTTCTTCCAAAGTAGCACATACTCTCTTAAATTCCTCAAATGCCTCTGGGAACTTATCAGCCATCTCAGTAATCTTCATCGGAGTTCTAACACCCGCAACAACATCTTCACCTTGTGCATTAGTTAAGAATTCACCAAATAAACCTTTTTCACCAGTAGCAGGATCTCTTGTAAAAGCAACACCTGTACCACAATCATCCCCCATATTACCAAATGCCATTGATTGAACATTAACAGCAGTTCCCCAAGAATATGGAATATCATTATCTCTTCGATAAACATTAGCTCTAGGATTATCCCAAGATCTAAATACAGCCTTAATAGCTCCCATTAATTGTTCTTTTGGATCATCCGGGAAATCTTTTCCAATCTTAGACTTATATTCTTCTTTAAACTCTCTAGCCAATTCTTTTAAGTCATCAGCAGTAAGTTCAACATCTAATTTAACATTCTTTTCTTCCTTCATCTTATCAATTAGTTGCTCAAAGTATTTCTTACCAACTTCCATAACAACATCAGAATACATTTGAATAAATCTACGATAACAATCCCAAGCCCATCTAGGATTATTAGATTTTTCTGCTAGAACATTAACTACTTCTTCATTTAATCCTAAATTAAGAATAGTATCCATCATACCAGGCATACTAGCTCTAGCACCACTTCTAACAGAAACTAATAATGGATTTTCTTTATCTCCAAATTTCTTTCCTGTAATTTCTTCCATCTTAACAATGTATTCATTAATTTGACTTTGAATTTCATCATTAATTGTACGTCCATCTTCATAGTACTTAGTACAAGCTTCAGTAGTAATAGTAAATCCCTGTGGAACAGGCAAACCAATATTTGTCATTTCCGCTAAGTTAGCACCTTTACCACCAAGAAGGTTTCTCATATCTGCATTACCTTCTGTAAACAAATAAACATATTTTGTCATTTATCTTTCACCTCACCTTAATATAATAACAAAATAAAAATAAAAAGGCAATAATATTACCTTTAATTTACTTATTATTTACATCTTTTTTTATTCACTTTCAGCCTATAGTCTTCCAGTGCTATTTATAGCCTAAAGTCTATAAATAGTATATCTACATATCTATCATATATAAGCCATAAATATATACAAAAAGAAGTCACAATAAATGTAACCTCTTTCAAATTATCTCTTACTAAATTGTGGAGCTCTTCTAGCACCTTTAAGACCATATTTCTTTCTTTCTTTAACTCTTGGATCTCTAGTTATAAATCCATTAGCTTTAAGAACTTTTCTATATGAATCTTCATTAGTTTCATTTCCAGCATCATAAACAAGTAATGCTCTAGTAATACCAAGTCTGATAGCACCAGTTTGACCTGAGAATCCACCACCAGTAACATCAGCATTAACATCAAAAGTATTTTCATTACCAGTTACTACTAATGGTTGTTTTAAATCCATTACTAATACGTCATAAGGCATATATTCTTGAACATCTCTACCATTAACAGTAATCTTACCAGTACCAGGAGTTAAAGTAACTCTAGCTACAGATCCTTTTCTTCTACCAGTTCCATAAAAACTTCTCTTTTCTTTAGCCATTATTTGTTACCTCCCATTTCTAATACTTTAGGTTGTTGTGCAGCATGTTTGTGATCTTCACCAGCATACACAAATAATTTCTTATACATTTCTCTTCCAAGTCTATTATGTGGAAGCATTCCTTTTACTGCTCTTTCAACCATCTCTATTGGATAGCTAGCTCTCATTTCTTTAGCAGTTCTTTCTCTTAGACCACCAACATATCTAGAGTGATCATAATAAATTTTATCCTCTAATTTGTTACCAGTTAAAGCTACTTTATCAGCATTAACAATGATAACATAATCACCACAGTCAACATGAGGAGTGTATGTTACTTTGTGTTTTCCTCTTAATATAACAGCAGCTTTACTAGCAACTCTTCCTAGAGGAATATCTTTAGCATCAATAACATACCAAGTTCTGTTAACTGTTTCTTTACTTTGCATAAATGTGCTTTTCATTTCTATTCTCCTTCATATTTTTAAAAGTTATCTTCAGGTCTTAAGTGTTCCCAATACCTAATACCCTCCAACAAAATGTACCGATTATGATTTTACTATTATTTTATGCTTTTGTCAATAATTTAAGAGATTTTTTCTCATTTTCTTCCCAAAAACTAACTTTATAAGATAATATTATTCAATTACTTACATCTTTTATCAATTTATACATAAAATATAATTGACAATAATAAACATCTTTGATATATTATTGTTGTAAAGAAAACTTACTTGTGAAGGATTAAAGCTGGGTTCTTGAATAAGAGTAGATATACATTCGTATATTTAGAATTCCTTTGCTCCTGGGGTAAGTTTTTTTTTATATTTTCTTTTGCTTATATTCCTCTTTAAGTTCGCAAATAATGTTATTATCTTTTAAAATTAATTCAGTAACAAAATCTACTAAATGTTGACTGCACCCCCAACTATTAGTTAAAGTATGTTTATAGAAGTATTTTTCATTAGACTTCAAATCAAACTTATCACATATTATTTTCAAATCATATTGACTTATTTTAATGTTAATTCCTTTTCTTTTCAAATTACTAGACACAATTTCACGAACTCTTTTTTGATTATAGCAATGAGTTAAATTAGTATCTTTAAGTTCCTTTATAATTCTAACATTTTCTTCACCATCATTTGCGATTCCAAAAAGTATTTGAGCATCTTCTCTATTTTTAACTATCTTTAAATTTAAATCTATTCTTATTGCCAACTTTTCATTTTGATTATTTTGAATTATAGTTTGAGCATCAATTTTCATTTTATTATATTTATTAAATATGTTTTTACCATATTTACTCAAAATATCTTCTTCACTCATTTCTTCGCTATTTATAACAAGCGTTAAAAATGAACTGTTTATTTTTTCAGTAATATCTCTATTAAAAAAAGTAAACAATTTTTGTGAATAATTTAATACATTTGCTTGCATAAAAGGTAAATAAACAGAATCCATTTCCTTAATTATAAAATGTGTCGCCGTATTTCTTAAACCAAGCATTATTTCTAAATTTTTTCTCACAGGATCCTTATCATTAGTAAAAATATTTTTTATACAATTAGACAAAGAAATAGTTCTATCAGGCTTATCAAAAAAATAAATACTATTTCCATCATTTAATATTTTAGCCTTTAACAGTAATTCCCATGCATTACATATAAAAAAAGTAAATCCTTCCAATCTATAATTAATCGTAGGCTTATTGTATATCTCAATTGCCATCAAAAAAGCCTCTTCACTCTTATTCAAAAGATTATCTATTAATTCTTTTTCCAAAACCTCACCCATATCTTTCATATACAAAATATAACATAGCATATTAAGATAGTCAATAATTATTTATATAATGGTTTAAGAGATTTTTTCTCATTTTCTTCCCAAAAACTAACTTTATATATCATTTTAATTCTAAATATCTACATATAGCTTATATATAATAGATATGTAGATATATCATTTATAGACCTTAGGCTATAAATGACACTCTAAGACATCGGCTTAGAGTGATTACTCATAACTATCCAAAAACTCTTTAAACTTAACCGCAGTATCACGAGGAAGTATCTCCTCTAACTCTTCAGTACTAGCCTCTTTCATCTTAGTAATAGTTTTATATTTCTTAAGAAGTTTATTCTTTCTAACTTCTCCTATACCATCAATATTATCAAGTATACTAGATAGTGCTCCTTTACTTCTAATATTCTTATGATAACTAATAGTAAAATTATGTACCTCATCTTGCATCCTAGTAAGTAACATAAACAAATTACTTCTCTTATCAATCATAATCTCAGTAAGAGGTTCAAGTCCTAATAACATATTAGTACTATGCGTATCATCTTTCTTAAGACCTGCGACTGGAATATCAAGGCCAAGACTCTCTATAACTTCTCTAGCTACATGTATCTGACCAACACCACCATCTACAATAATTAAATCAGGTTTTTCAAGATTATCTTTAAGTACTCTAAAATATCTCCTATAAATAACCTCTCTCATTGTCCCATAATCATCATTCTTATCATTAGTAATCTTAAACTTACGATAATCATTTTTAGAAGGTTTACCCATAATAAACACTACCATACCAGATACATTAAAACTACCAAATAAATTAGAATTATCAAATAATTCAATTCTATCTACTTTGTCTAATTTAAGTTTGCTCTTAAGCTCATTAAGAGCATCCTCTATCTTATCTTCATCTCTCTTAATATAAGTCATTTGTTCTTCATAATATATTCTAGCATTATCATAAGCAAGTTCTAATATTCTTTTCTTTTCTCCCTTAACAGGAGTAATAAACTTAATATTAAATATCTCACTAAAAGCTTCATTATCCACATTATCAGGAGTTAATACCTCTTTAGGTATCGATACATTCTTACTATAAAAATCAAGTAAATAATTAGATAATTCCTCTTCTTCAGTAGTTACCATAGGAAATATAACCCTATTTCTATCAAGAAGTTTACCTCCTCTAACAAAAAGAATCTGAATACTAATATAATTATCCTTAGTATAATAACCCACTATATCAGTATTAACCTTACTATCCAAATCAACCTTTTGTTTCTCAGTAGTAATATTAATATAATCAAGAAGTTCTTTATATTCCATAGCCTTCTCATAATCCATTTTCTCAGAATAACTATACATCTTTTCTTTAAGTCTATCAGTTAATATTTTAGTATTACCATTCAAAAAGGAAACAATCTCACTCTTCATCTCTTTAATCTTATCTTCATCTACATTATGCACGCAGTACCCAAGACACTCTCCTATATGATAATATAAGCACTCTCTCTTTTCATAAGTTCTACACTTTCTAAGAGGATATATTCTATTAAGTATTTCTACTACTCTTTTAGCCGCCCCTACATTAGGATAAGGACCAAATAAATTATTCTTAATCTTCTTAGCATTAATTCTCCTAGTAATCTTAAGAGTGGGTACTTTCTCATCAGTAAGTTCAATATATGGATAAGACTTATCATCTCTATATAAAATATTATACTTAGGATTATATTTCTTAATAAGATTAATTTCCAGTAGTAGGCTTTCCATCTCAGTATTAGTAATAATATATTCAAAATGATCTATCTCTCTAACTAACATCATAGTCTTACCCGTATGCTCTCTTTGAAAATATGAACTAAGTCTATTCTTCAAATTCTTACTCTTACCAACATATATAACAATATTATCCTTATTTCTCATAAGATAACAACCTGGTAAATGTGGTACCAAAGAAAGTTCTTTCTTAAACATATTATCACCTCTCTATATAAGAAAAAAGCCCTTTACGGACTTTATATTCATAATGGCGGAGTAGGAGAGATTTGAACTCTCGCAGCAGTTTCCCACTCTACACCCTTAGCAGGGGCGCCTCTTCAGCCTCTTGAGTACTACTCCGTTGCTAAATATAATTTTATATTAATTTTATAAAATTGTCAACTAATTTTAACCATTTTTATATCATCCCTACCCTTATAAATACCATTTAACTCTTCCACTAGTAGTTTTATCTCATCATTATTACTAGTATTACCTATCTTTTTATCATATTCATCAAGTTTATTATTAATTTCATCATCACTAAGTAAATACTCTACTATCTTAAAATCTTTATTATAAGCCTTATCTATCTTATCAATATTATCCCTATTCTTAGTCATAGCTATAACTGTATTATATTTACCATTCTCTTCATAATAAATATAATTATTACTAACAAAACTACTCTTCATCGTATTATAATCATTATAAGAAGTATCTTCAAGTAAATATATCACATTTGAAGTAAGTATATTCTTCTCTTTATCCTCATAAATACTAAACATTAACTTACCACATAAAAATCCACATAACACCGACAAAAAAATAGGTAAAAATATTTTCTTCAATAACTTTTTCATTTTATCACCAAAAATATTTTATACCTATTTAATTAAATATTTTGTCGAATTATCCATTATAAATAACAATATTTATATTATAATCTTCATCACTAAAAATATTATTACATTTTATCTGAAAATAAATATAATCTCCATTATTACTACCAGTCAAAGAGTTTACTTTAACCCTACTGTCAACTTCTTTTGAATATAAAGTGCCATCATTATTTTCAACTATAATGCTATTATTTTGTATATATAAGCCAAGATAAGCATTACTTTCAGACTGGGCAGTGCATTTATTTCCACTACATGTAAAATTTACTCTAGGATCACCATCACTTTTTACATCATCTAAATAATCTTCAACATACTTCTTAACATTAGTTATAATAAGTGCTTTATCAGTCATAAAGTTCGTATCTGCATATTCATTATCAGTAACATCCACTAGTTTCATAGTTATTTCAATTAAAAAGAATGCTATTGAAAAAGCAATTACTGAAGCAATAATAATCTCTACGGTCATATACCCTCTTCTATTTAACTTCTTCATATTATTTCACCTTCAATGTGTAGTAGTAGTAGTCATTACCTTTTTCTAACTCTACCACTATAAAATAAGAATAATTTTCATTAAAATCTGTTTTATTAATGAAATAATCAAGATAATCTTTAAATGACTGATTTATATTTGAATCTTTTAATTGAGTTAAACCAGTACTATTATTTCTTACTATATAAACATTATCGGCATTAATTTCTAGTTTTTCTTTATATAAAGTACATAATGTGGGGACATCACTTTTAAATTCTTCATTCTCTTCAGATAATAAAATATAATCGCCACCTATAATATCAAAAAGAGAATCAAAATTCATATTCCTAACTAGTGCATCATTAACCTCCATAGCCACCTGCTGAGCATCTAAATCATAATATCTATTTCTCTTATCATAAGCCGCTGTCATTCTATTAATACCAATATACATAGTAACAAGAACAACCGCTACTACTGAAGCAGATACAACTACTTCCGCTAACATAAAACCCTTTCTATTTAATTTCATTTTATCACCCATTTACTATTGATATTTGCTTAAGTTTATTATATAATAATTATAGAATAAAATCTAGTCTTTTAAAAAAAAAAGATTAAAAAGGGAGAGGAATACTATGAATAATAACAGTGCTATGCAGTCTAATATCAGTAATAAGTCAAACAATATGAATGTAGTTCCAAATAGCATGACAAATGCAGGAGCACCTATTCAGCAAAATAAAAATATGATGACAAATAATCAAAAAACTAGTCCTAATATGAATAGTATTCCAAATATGCAGACTAAACAGCCTAATATGAATGCTCAATTAAATCTAGCCAATAGTAGAAACATCGACTTTACTAAAATACCAGTAGTTGATGCTGTTAATATGATTATCATAACAGCAGTTGATCTAGGAGCATCAGATATTCACTTTGATCCTACTGATGAAGGTATAACAGTAAGAATTAGAATAGATGGTATTTTAAGAGATCAATTTTTCTTACCAAAAGAAATAAAACAAAATGTTACTACCAGAATAAAAATAATGGCTGGTATGAATATAACCGAAACAAGATTACCTCAAGATGGTGGTATAAAAGATACCATAAAAGGAAGAGAACTAGACCTCAGAGTATCATCATTACCTACTAAAAGAGGCGAAAAAATAGTTATAAGAATTATGGACTATTCCATGAGTTTAAAAGGTATTGAATACTTATGCTTTAGTGAAACAAACTATAACAAAGTAATAAAAATGCTTGGCTTTCCAAATGGAATAATACTAGTAACTGGTGCTACTGGTACAGGTAAATCAACTACCCTATATTCCTTCTTACAAAAACTAAATGTTGAAGGTTCTAACCTAATAACAGTAGAGGACCCCGTAGAAATGGATATAAAAGGAGTTAATCAAGTTCAAGTAAATAGTGATATCGGGCTAGACTTTGCAACAGTTTTAAGAAGTATCTTAAGACAAGACCCTAATATCATTATGATTGGAGAGATAAGAGATTCTGAAACAGCCCAAATAGCGGTAAGAGCCTCAATCACCGGACACTTAGTACTATCTACAATACACACTAACAATTCATTAAATACTATCGAAAGATTACTAGATATGGATGTTGAAAGATACCTGCTTGCCTCAGCACTAACAGGAATAGTATCCCAAAAATTAGCTAGAAGATTATGCGATAATTGTAAAAAGAAAAGAGCAGTAACAATTACTGAAAAGAATCTTTTCAAAACAGTATTAGGTCTTGATATAAACGAAGTATATGAAGCAAATACTTCAGGTTGTCCTCATTGTAGTCATGGTTATAAAGGAAGAATAGCCCTTCAAGAAGTACTACTTATCAATCAAGACATAAGAGATGCCATAAGTGCCGGCATGCGAAAAGAACAGTTGAGGCATCTAGTATATAACAAAGATGTTATTACTATGCTTCAAGATGGATTATTCAAAGTAATCGCAGGTTTCACAACTACCGAAGAAATATTAAAACAAATAGAAGTTGAAGATGAAGACTTTGGAATAAAATAAAGAGTTATCTAATTTGTAGATAACTCTTTTTCTATATTATTAACTTTATCCTTATAATCAGAAACAGGTTTATAACTTAATCTATGATATTTAGTAATACCATACTTCTTAATAGCCTCAATATGTTTCTTTGTACCATAACCCTTATTATGAGCCAAATCATACATAGGATAAATCTTATCAAGATCATACATCATCTTATCCCTAGTAACCTTTGCAATTACTGAAGCCGCTGCGATTGAAATAGATTTAGCGTCACCCTTAATAATACTCGTGGTATCCACATCAATATCAAGGGGCATTGCATCAATAAGCACATGATCAAGTTTAATCCCAGTATTTTTAATAGCCTCTTTCATTGCTATTTTAGTGGCTTCATAAATATTAACTTCATCAATCTTTCTCTCATCTACAATCCCAATCCCAATAGCAATAGCCTTATCTTCAATAACCTTATAAAACTCATCTCTCTTCTTCTCAGATAATTTCTTTGAATCTGTAAGTCCCTCAAGCACAAAATCACGTGGAAGTACAACACAGGCTGCTACTACGCTACCAATCAGTGGTCCTCTTCCAACTTCATCTACTCCCCCAATAAAATTTAATCCTTTATCATATAATTCATTTTCATATTTATATAAATCTACCATTACTTCCACTTCTTTACTATATTATTAATATTATTCCTTTTCTGAAAATCAGCAGCATTATTCATATTTCTCTGCAGATTTCCCACTTGTTCACCAGGAGTTATAACCCCTCTACTAGAGGTATTACTCTCTTTAACATTAAACATCTTATCCCAAAACTTTTTCTCCTTAGCCCTTGCTTCTTTAACATCATTATTATGATTAGCCTTCCAAGTTCTATCAAAAACCTTAGTCAAATCTTCATTTCTATTCATATCTATCACCATACTAATTTTATCATATTCTAAAACAAAAAGAAACTATTAATTAATACATTCCCTGTATTTTCTTAATAGTCTCATTACTAAGTGAAGATAATTTCCAATTACCATTACTATCTTTCTTTACTTCAAAGTCAATAGTATATTTAACCTTATCTTTAGCCTTCTCTAACTTATCTAGTTTAGTATTATTATAGTCTTCAACTGTATAATCAGTTTTTCCTTGATAATAATTATTAGTATCATTAACTTGCTTTTTATAATCAATAACTTCAATTTCCACCGTAATAGTGGCGGTATCTCCATCTATTCTTTCATCCTTAACTTCATAAGCTAAATTTCTATACTGTTTTTCAATAACCTTACGGTATCTTTCCTTCTGGGAATCATTAAGATTCTCTTCTTTTAATACATCATCAATACCACTCTTAATATCACTATCCAAAGTTTGATATTTATTTAAAAGTTCTTCAACTTTTGAAGTAGGACTATTAGATAATGAACAACCTACAAGTAATAATAAAAATATAAACAAAGAAACTATTTTTTTCATTTTATCCCTCCATTTATATTTTTACTAATAATTAACATTTTATACTAGAAATCATAAGTATTAATAATATTTATTACCTTTTCTTTACTATAACCTTGAATAATCAAATGATTATATATCTTATTTCTAAGTTCACTACCATTATATTTCTTATTATTCTTAATATCTTTATCAATAATCTTTTTCATTTTATTAAAAAGCATATCATTATCTATCATTAAAATATTATTATCAATTATACCATTATCTATACCAAGATTACTAAGTTCCATTCTAATCTTATAATCCCCCTTAGAGGTAAAAGCCATTTTATCCTTAATATAAGCCTTAGTAAATCTATCATCATCTAAGTAACCATTATTAATTAGATTCTGAATAGCTTCATTAACTACATCAACCAAATACCCTTTCTTAAATAAGTAATCTCTCATTTCCTTAATACTTCTAAGTCTAATAGCAATATATTTAACACCAGCATCAAAAGCCTCACAAACATTATTATCATGCATTAATTTACTATATAACTCTTTATCAATCTCTTTCTTTAGTAAAAGTTCATTCTTAGTAATAACTCTCCCATTCAAAGTAATTACTTCACCATTAGATAAATAAATATTATAATTATTCTTCTTAGTAAACTCATATTTTTCAATTTTCATAGTACCACCCTTAAAATAAAGAGAAAGCTTACTCTTTTACTTCACTTTCTCTTTGTATATATTTTTTCTTTTCTTCCATCATAACATTAGATACATTTTCCTCTATCTCAGGTAGAGCATTAGGATCAATATTTGAAAGAATAATCTTTTCTTTTATAGTATCAATAATAACTTTACCCCAAATAATATTTGTTTTAATAGTTAAATCATTAAACATATCTGGAGTAATTACTCTATAAAAGTATCCAAAAAGTAATCTTTTTGTAGCCACAACTAATCTTTTATCGGTAAGTACTACTATATTAGTATTACATATTTCATAACTTTTAAAATTCTTTTGTGCTACAAATACATATTTTACTTTTTCACCATTATCAACAAATTTACTAGCCACTTTAGCATGAGCTTTTAATCTAAAAGCTATAGTTTTAGGATATTTTTTCTTAAATTCCTTAGCCCCTAAATATATATCTTGGTTCATTCTTTTATCCCTCTACTTTAAAGTTTTCTTTAACAAATTTAACAAATTCATCTTTATCAACATATCCAGGTATAGAATCAATTACTGAATTACCATACATAAATAATGTAGTTGGAGTACCCCATTTACCTTGATTCTTTTTAAAGTAAGAATTAGATGTTCCAAGAGCAGTATACTCATCATTATTTAAATTAGTCATATTTATATAATAAATAGGAAGTCTATATTCATTAGCAACCTCTTCTACTATTGGTTCATACATTTCGCAGTAGCCACATCCATCTCTTACTATTACTACTAAGAATGGTTCTTTAGCATTCATTTTTTCTTCATACTCTGAATATGTAATCTCAGTAAATCCCACTTCTCCTTGTAGAGTTATAGGTAATTCAATATCTAGTTTAGGAGTTTTTTTCATAGTAACAAATAATGCAACCACTAAAAGAACAACCACTAAAAGAATTAATATTAAATCTTTTTGTTTTGAAGTTAGAGAAAAACTCTTCTTTTCTTTAACTACTTTTTCTTCTTTTACCTCTTCTACTTTTGGTACTATTTCTTTTACTTTAACTTCTTCATGTACAATATTCTTAGTTTCTACTTTTTTAGCATTTTCTTTCTTAACACTTGCTTTAGTATCTACTTTCTTTGTGTTTTGTTTATTAGTATTTTTATTTTGACCACCTTTATTATTCACTTTTTTTGTATTCTTATTTTTTGAACTTTGATTTGCCATAACAATCTTCCTCCTAATAAATAGTTTACACTTAAAAGAATAAAAAAGCAAGTATTATATTGCGTTTTTTATCCTATTTTGTCATATTTTAATATGTTATATGTTCACTTCAAGCTTATAATCTTGATATGTTGTTTTTAGCCTTAGGTCTAAAAACAACATATCAGCCATATCTATTATATATAAGCAAGATTATTTAGATACAGCTTCAGCAGATATATATCCAGTATACGTTGCATTAGCATATGAATTATCCGCAATAGTTCCATCTAACCATACATATACAGTATATGTAACTGGTGTCGTACTACTAACATCTAAATGATTTACTAAAGTAATTTTATTACTAGTATTAATTACTCCCGTACCAACTACTGTGCTACCATTAAGTACTGTATACTTAAGTGCGCCCTTTAAAATATTAGAACTTGCAGAACTTGTATTTAAATAAAGTGTTGCTGTACCTGATACATTAGTACAAGTAGATTTAAGGGCCAAACTAACTTTTGCCGATAATCCTTCAGTATAAGAACTAGCCATTTCTAGACTTCCCTTTGTACTAGCACTTCCTATTTGCTGACTTATTCCATAATCAATATCAAAACAATCTGCAGTTCCACTTATATTAATGTTATCGCTCTGCCATGATACCCATGCATAAGTAAAACCAGCAATTAATGCTATAAATAAAATAACCCCAAATATTGTTCCTACTAATTTTGCTTTCTTCATTTTTAACTCCTCTATTTCTAATAAAATAATACCATATTTTTTTAATAATAACAATATTTAAAATATTTTTTTATTTTTTTTAATTTTAGGGTTGACAAAATACCCAACTTCGTTTATTATATTAATCACCAGTTCGATATTAGGCGAATTGGTGCTAGTATCACACTAGCCAACCCCTTTTTATTCTTTTTGGGAGACTGTTCCTTAGGGGGTCAGTCTCTTTTTATTTTTTAATCCTAACTTTACACCAAAAAGAATAAACAACAAAAAAATAAAAGCCTCATCGATGTCATGAGACTTTTTTTTATACTTAAATTAACTATTTAGCTTGGTAATTTGAACCACTGATTTGGTTTTGTCCTAATTGAACTAATCTCTTAGTGATTTCTCCACCAACTGATCCATTAGCTCTTGAAGTTGTATCTGGTCCTAAATTAACACCAAATTCGTTAGCTATTTCATATTTCATTCTTTCGATAGCTTGTTTAGCTCCTGGAACTACCATCTTACTATTTGTATTGTTACTCATTATTTTCACCTCCTACACTAATAGGTTGTGAAATATTAACAATTTCATGCATCTAAATTAATGGTAATTTTTACTATAAACAATTATTTATATTAGTAAAATAAGAGTAATTATATTTTTACTCTTATTTAAATATCAAAATCTTTTTTCTTATTACTTATTTTAATAACTTCTTCATTTTCTATCGCAGCATTAATTAAACTTTCATAATCAAAACTTTTCTCATAAAGAACTGCTTTATCAATATCTGGATTAATAACTGGATGTTTAGGTAAAAATATTGTACAGCAATCTTCATATGGAAGAATAGAAGTTTCATAAGTACCAATTTTTTTAGATATATCAATAATTTCTAATTTATCCAAGCATGCTACTGGTCTAATAACAGGTTTATTAGTAACAGCATTAATTACTCTCATACTAGTAAGAGTTTGACTTGCAACTTGACCTACAGACTCACCATTAATAAGACATAGTAAGTTATTCTTTTCCATTAGTTTTTCACTTATTCTATACATCATTCTACGCATAATGGTTATCATATATGTAGGATCAATATTTTTATATATTGCTTCCTGAATATCAGTAAATTTTATAACATGTAATGTTATAGAAGGTTCATATTTTGTAAGAAGCTCTACTAATTTTTTTACCTTATTCTTAGCCATTATGCTAGTATGTGGTGGAGACTCAAAATACACACATTCTACCTTGATTCCCCTCTTCATTGCCAAATAAGCTGCCACTGGGGAATCAATTCCTCCTGATAACATAAGAAGACCTTTACCGGCTACTCCAACAGGATAGCCACCAGAAGCACTTATTTCTTTATGATATATATATGTATAATCCTCTCTTATTTCAATTTTTAATAAGTACTCTGGATTATGTACATCAACCTTAATATTATCAATATTCTTAAGTATTAAAGCCCCAATTCTTCTACTAAAATCCATACTAGATATAGGAAAAGACTTGTCTGCTCTATCAGTTTCTACTTTAAAAGTATTAAACTTTGTATCTTTTGCAATATTTAATACTTCTTTTTCTATTTCTTCAATATTAGTATTCACTCTAGTAGCTATAACTATACTATGAATACCAAATATATTCTTAAGAATATCCACTATCTCATCGATATTATCTTCAGTTTCAATAAACATTCTTACTCTATTTTTAATTATTTTAACATTATAATTTTCTAATGCTCTTTTAATATTATTATAAAGAATATTTATAAATAACTTCCTATTATCCTTTTTAGTGGTTAATTCACCATATTTAATTAATATTATTTTCATTTTATCATTCTCATTTCTATCTATTATTATGAAGTTATATTAACACAATAAGTAACTGTATTAGATGTATCTTCTTTGAATTTACAAGATTTATTTTGACACTTAACATATCCACATAATGTTCTCTTAGAATTATTAGGATCTGCTATATCGGTTGCTCTAAGTGTACTTTTTGCATCGTTAATCAAAGTAGGAACAGTAATTGTAGTTGCAGTACTACTATATCTATCAATATATAATTCTGCTTCAGATTCTATAAGTCTAATCTTCATATTTTTTTCTTTATCTTTACTTCTTTCAATTGAAGAAGTAACACTTGGTATTGCAATAGCCATAATAACTACAAGTATTACAAGTACTGCAAGTAACTCTATTAAAGTAAATCCTTTTCTATTCATTTTTTTCATTCTTATCACCTAACCATAGTATAAAATATTTTTAAATATTATACAATATCTATTTAACTTTTTCTCTAAGTTTACTTAATATATTTATTGCCTCAATTGGTGTAATATTTAAAATATCAATATTTTTAACTTCTTCTTCTACTTCACTCTTTTTTTCATCAAAATTAAGTGGAAGTGTTGTTTGTATAATGGTATCTGTCTTCTTTTCTTTATTTTCATATATATTTAGTATACCACTTGCTCTATCTATTACTTCATCAGGAAGTCCTGCAAGTTTAGCAACATTAATACCATAACTTTTATCTACAGAACCATCTTTTACTTTATGTAAAAAAGTAATATTGCCATTTTCCTCTACTGCCGAAACATGTTTATTTTTTAAATTAGGAATAGTCTTTTCCATATCAGTAAGTTCATGATAATGTGTAGAAAAAAGTGTCTTACATTTGATTTTATTAGCTACATATTCTAAGATAGCTTGTGCTAAGCTCATACCATCAAAAGTAGCGGTTCCTCTACCAAGTTCATCAAAAAGTATTAAACTGTTTCTTGTAGCATATTTAATAGCTCTTGAAGCTTCCATCATTTCTACCATAAATGTAGACTCACCACTAACTAAATCATCAGATGCCCCAATACGTGTAAATATCTTATCAAATATTGGAAGTGTTGCTTCTTCAGCAGGTACAAAACATCCTATTTGTGCCATTATAGCAATAATACCAAGTTGTCTCATATAAGTAGATTTACCTGCCATATTAGGACCAGTAATTAAAAGAATATCTGTATTATTATCCATAACTATATCATTAGGTACATACTCTTCTCCTTTTAATACTCTTTCTACTACTGGATGTCTTGAATTAAGTACTTTTATTTCATTACCATTAGTAATTATAGGTCTAATATAATTATATTTTTCACTAACTAGGGCAAAAGAACTAAGTACATCTATTTCACTTATTACTTTAGCAGTTCTCTGAAGTTCTGGAATATATTCCTTACATTTATCTCTAATTTCTATAAATAAATTATATTCCAAATTAATAATTTTATCTTCACTAGATAATATTAAATCTTCTTTTTCTTTTAATATTGGATTAATAAATCTTTCACAGTTAGCCAAAGTTTGCTTTCTAATATACCCCATATCATCAGTAACCATATTTAAATAAGATTTACTAATCTCTATATAATAACCAAATACTTTATTGAAACCAACTTTTAATCCTTTAATACCAGTTCTTTCTCTCTCTTCAGTTTCAAATCTACTAATAAAGTCTTTTCCACCTCTACTTAAATCTTTAAGTTCATCAAGTTCACTAGAATATCCATCTTTAATTAAATATCCTTCTTTTATCGTATTGGGAGGTTCTTCATATATAGACTTTTCTAATAAATCATATAGATCACTCATTGTAGTAATCTTTTCATAAAAACCTATCTTTTCTAGTTTTTCCTTAATACTAGGAAGTACTTTTAAAGAAGCTTTTAATTGTAATAAGTCTTTACCATTTGCAGAACCAAAAGATAATTTACCACATAATCTTTCTAGGTCATACACTTCATATAAATCATTTCTAAGTTCTTCTGCTAAAATAAATTCTTCAAGTAACTTACTAACTATATCATATCTTTTATTAATTTTATTAATATCTAATAATGGATTTTCAATAAAATACTTAAGCTTTCTACTACCCATCGCAGTCTTTGTATTATCTAAAAGCCAAAGTAATGAATAAGTTCTCTCTTTAGTTCTTAAACATTCTGTAAGTTCTAGATTTCTCTTTGTATGAATATCCATTTCTAAGTATTGTTCTTTTTCTTTAATAACAACTTCTTGGAAATGTGATAGATTTCTTTTTTGCAATACATCTAAATAATATAATAATAACTTAATTGAATTAACAATTCTAGCATCACTAATATTTTGATAAATATTTTGATATTTATCATTTAATAATTCATTTTGTATAGTAACAGGTATTTTTAAACTTCTTATCTTAGACAATAATACTTTATTAATAAGTTCATTTACTATTAATTCTTTAATATCTAAAGATAATATTTTATATATTACATCATCAGTATTATTAGTAAGTAACTCACTATATACTTCTCCTGTAGTAATATCTGAATAAGTAAGAACAAAACCATAAGAAAAGTCATATAAACATCCTATATAGTTATTTTCTTTTTCATTTAAAGAATTAGTATTAATTACTGTACCAGAAGATATTACTTCAACAATATCTCTTTTTACTATTCCTTTAGCGGTCTTCGGATCCTCTAATTGTTCACATATAGCTACTTTATATCCTTTTTTAATTAGTTTATCAATATATACTTCAGCGGCATGATGCGGTATCCCACACATTGGAACTCTCTCATCAAGTCCAGCACTTTTACCAGTAAGTGTAAGCTCTAAAGCATGAGCTACTTCTTCAGCATCTTCAAAAAACATTTCATAAAAGTCTCCAAGTCTATATAATATTATTGTATCCTCGTATTTATCTTTTAATTCTACATAATGTTTCATCATCGGAGATAATTTACTCCTATCAATTTCACTTCTTTTCATTTTATACCTTCTTTGCTCTTTAATTATACCATTTTATGCCATTTTAGTAAATGTAAAATATGTAAAATCATATATATTTTACCCTGTAAAATTACTTTTTACCAATTGCTTTTTAATTACTTTTGATATATAATTATTATGGTTGGTGATAATATGAAAAAGAGAAAAAGAAAAATAAATAAAAAAAGAATATTAATATTAATTTTATTCTTATTAATCATATTATCTATAGGTATCTATTTAATAGTACCAAAAAGATATGGTTATCAAAAAGATGTAATTAATGTATTTAAAGAAGATAATTATTATGAAAAGATAAAAGAAACTAAAAAGTATTCTAAGACATTAGAAACAGCAGTTATAGAAAATAACTATAAGAAAGAATATTTTGATGAATATTTAGATATAAATTATGTTGAAGAAAATAACTTTATAAATAATATTAATAAATTATTAGATTTAGGTTATAAAAATAAAGATATCAATACCTTCTATGAAAAAGTACCTAAAAGTATTGATGTTATTACCTCAAATAAATATGATAAAAATATTATTAATTATATATCTTTAGATTACTTTAAAGAAGAAAATCTAGATAGATATATTAAATATGATTTTATTGATACTAAATCAGTATATGATACTACTATATTAAAAGAAAAATATAATTATGAAGATACTGTAACTTTTGTTAATGCTTATCTAGATAAAGATTACTATTCAAATGATATTCCATTATCTAAAGATAAAGCAAGTAAATTAGATGTTATCGTAAATAAATATTATAAATTAGATAAAGACTATGAACCAGAAGATTTAACAATAATTAATAGTAAGTTTGCTTCAGGTACTCAAAAATTAAGAAAAGAAGCTGCTGATAAGTTTGAAGAAATGGCTTCTGATATGTTAAAAGAAAATCTAAAAATATATGCTGGTTCTACTTATCGTTCTTATTCTTATCAAGAAGGATTATATAATAGATATGTTAAAAAAGATGGTTTCAAAGAAGCTGAAACATACTCTGCAAGAGCAGGTTATTCAGAACATCAATTAGGACTAGCGGTAGATATTGTAAATGGTAAATGGAATTATCTTAGTGAAGGTGATAAAGAATATACTTGGCTTATTAATAATTCATATAAATATGGTTTTATACTTAGATATCCCCACGAGAGTGAATATATAACAGGTTATGTTTTTGAAGACTGGCATTTCAGATATCTAGGTATTGAATTAGCCACTAAAGTATATGAAAGTAAGTTAACTTATGATGAATATATAGCAAGAGGTATGTTAAAAGAGAAGTAATCAAAACTTCTCTTTTTATCTTCTTCTATATCTTCTTTTAAAACTTTCTATATAATATTCACTATTAGTATCAAAATATTTATCATCATTATTCATTTTATTAAGTACCTTCATCGTAGTGGCATAAGCTTCCACTCTCTCATCATTAAAATTTATTTCTTCTAATAAATTAACCACAGTTTTTGAAGGTAAATTATAACCAAGTTCTAACACTAAATTACCTTTTACATTTTTAAGAAATCTAAGTCTACTATTATACTCATAATTTACATATTCATCACCAGTTATAATATCATAGTACTTATCTTCTAACTCATTATATTCAACTATTGTAAAAATCTTAATACTTCTATTTTTTTGTTTTCCATCATAATAATAAATTTCATTAAACTCTACTAAAGAAGCATTACAAAATATATCTGGTGCAACCTCTAATCTTTCTGTATTAACCTCTACTTCATTAGTTATCTTTTTCTTTTCTTCTATATTTTTATATCTAACAAGATAATATTTACTCATTTATATTCTCCTTACTTTTAATTAAACTACTAATAGCTCTTTCAACAATTATCTTACCATACTTATAACTAATAGATCCTTGCTGATAAGCAATATAAGGACTTCTAAGAGGACCATCACAAGATAATTCTATAGAACTACCTTGTGTAAAAGATCCTGATGCCATAATAATTTTATCGTCATATCCTGGCATATCAGATGGTTCTACTAATGCATTAGAGTCAATCTTAGAATTAGACTGAATACCTCTAACATAATTAATTAAATCATTTTCATTTTCAAATATAATATTTTGAACTATGTCTACTCTCTCATCATTATATTTAGGACTAACTTTATAGCCTAACTTTTCAAATAAATATGCTGTATAAGTGGCAGTCTTTAAAGCATTAGCTACAATCATTGGAGCCATATATAATCCCTGAAGAATATATCTATTTTGGTTTAAAGAAGGGCCTACTTCAGCACCTTGTCCTGGGACATTTAATCTTTCTGCACATAAATTAATTAAATCTTTTCTACTTACTATATAGCCGCCATTTGATGTGATTGAAGCACCTAGATTCTTAATAAGTGATCCAACACATACATCTACTCCTACTTCAGTAGGCTCCTTAGTACTAACCATTTCGCAGTAGCAATTATCTACCATTATAATTACATCCTTATTAATAGTTCTAATTAGTTTGACAACTTTTTCTATTTTATCAATATTAATACTTTCTCTTGTACTATAACCTTTACTTCTTTGTATTTCAATTAATTTAATCTTATTATTCTTAAGTACATCTCTAACTGTTTCATAATCAAAATCATCATTAACTAAATTAACTTCCATATAATTAATATTAAAAGCTTTTAATGAAGAACTATTATTATTAAAACCAATTACACTATCTAATGTATCATAAGGTTTACCACTTATTGATAAAAGAGTATCACCAGGTCTTAATAGTGCAAATAAACATGTACTAATAGCATGAGTACCAGATATAAACTGACTTCTAACTAGAGCATCTTCAGTCTTAAATATGCTAGCATATACTCTTTCTATTTTATCTCTACCAATATCATTATATCCATATCCAGTAGCACTATTAAAATCACTTTCACATACACTATTTTCTATAAAAGCATCAAGTACTTTCTTACTATTAAATTCTTCTATTTCTTCTATTTTATTAAAATATACTTCTAAACCTTTTTTACTATCTTTAATTATATTATCTAACATTTTATACCTCCATCTATTCTAATAATACTATCATTTATATAATTTGCTTTATCACTAATAAGAAATTCTACTAAATTAGCAACTTCTCTAGGATTAGCAAATCTACCAAGTAATATTTTATTTTCTTCTTTACTTATAAAATCACTATCTAAGTTTTTATTCATTTCGGTATTAACCCATCCAGGACATATTGTATTTACTCTAACATAAGGAGCAAAATAATTAGCAAGATTCTTTGATAAAGATATTAAACCAGCCTTTGAAGCATCATAATCTATACTCTCTATATAAGGAGTATCTATTCCATTGGTAGAACTAATATTTATTATTACTCCATATTTATTATCTACCATTTTAGGTCCTATCTTTTTACATAATAAGAAAGATGCAATTAAATTAATATCTAAAGTTTTCATAAAGTTATCTTTAGTTTTATCTTCAAATAAAGTATCTATTGCTATACCTGCATTATTTATAAGTATATCTATATTATTATATCTATTATATATTATATCAAGCATATTATCTATTTCTTCTTCTTTAGATAAATCACATTTTACCATTAAATAATCTCTATTATATTCTTTATCTAATTCTTCTTTTAATAATCTAGTACTATTTTCATTACTATTATAATGTAGTATTACATCATAGTCTTTAGCAAGTATTCTAGCTATTTCTTTACCTATTCCACTTGAAGATCCTGTTACTAATACAGTTTTTCTCATACTTCTCCCTCTTTTCTCTTTGGTATTATAACATATTTTCTACCTTTTTTAAACAAAATACTTGTCAAATATAAAAATATATGATATCATTGTAAATGTCTTATGGCGGAATTGGTGAAGTGGTTAACACGGTGGATTGTGGTTCCATTATTCGTGGGTTCGATTCCCACATTCCGTCCCACTAATAAATAAAACATTGAAAAATGTTTTATATATATAGAATATTATTAAAATCCTGGTCGATGGTAATAAATATTCTAACTAAAGAACACATTTAATGTGTTTTTTTCTTTATGTAAATACACATCTAAAGTAGTAGAAACTTTAGAATGTCCCATAGATCGGGATACCTCATCAATTGGAACCTTTTTATGTATTTTTCTAGTAGCATAAGAATGTCTAAATTCATGTTGTGTTATATTTGGCAAATTAGCTCTAGTATAAGCCTCTTTTTTATATCTATCAATAGTAGTGGGCGCTAAAGGCTTAGGACCACCAAATATAAAATAATCATTACTACATAAACCAAAATTTTTAATATAATATTTTTTTAATAACCAAATTCTAAAAGACATTAAAGAATTAATTTTTATAACACGAATTGAAGATTGATTTTTGGGAGTATCTAAACATCTAGTTCCCTTTCTCTCAATACTATGTCTTATAAATACATAATTAAATTTTAAATCAGAAAATCTTAAAGCCATAGCTTCACTAGGCCTAGTACCATAAAAATACATAAAATTAAAATATTCCTTAAGAATAAAATCAGATAAATATAATCTAAATTTTCTAAATTGATGTATATTATATGTAGTATGTTTTTTTATTTCTATTTTTTTATTAAAAGAACCTACCAATGAAACTATATTCTCATTTATATAAGAACAAGCAACACAATATTTAATAAAGCTATTAAAAACATAATACAATTTAGCATTAAAACTATTACTGAAATTAAAACCTAATATATTATTTTGCCATTTAATAATATCAATCCTTGTCAATTCATTAATATTCTTTTCTTTAAAATAAGGTAAAACATGCTTACTAAAATCCTGGTCGATAGTAATAAAACCTTGTTTTTTATGCCGCTTTAAAGCATAGATTTTAAATTCTTCATAAGCTTCTTCAAAGCTCATTTTTCTCACCTCGGCGAGATATTATACATAATTCTTATAATTTTGTCAAACCACCTCTTTATTACTAATATATCATAAATTAAAATATAGTCAAATAAAAAATGTGTTTTAGCACATTTTTTAATCTTTTCTGAATAATAATATTGTCTTTAGTAAGAAAAATATAGTAACTAGAATAATTACTAAAAGTATAAGAATATCAAGCATACTAACACTAGGCATAGTAAATACCGATAATATACCATCGCAATCATTTACATTTCTTACAGAAAAATCCTCATATATAATTTTACAAGACTGCAGAAAATACATTCTTTCACTCCTTTACTCTACTACATTGTATCATATAAAGCTAAAGAAGTAAATTTAAATTTTAATGACAATGGCTTAAAAATAGATACCATTCTTCAATACAACAATAATGATATTTTCTTCCATTAATAATTGCAAATTCTCCTTTTTTTCTACCATTACATAAACAACATTTCATTTCTGATTTAATCATAAGGCCTCCATTGATTATAACATATTATTTTAATTTTTCAATTATTTTTATAATTCTAAAATGAAGATTAGGATATCTTTTCATAGATAACTTATATAATTTCTTAATATGATAAACATCATTATCTGAAAACATAACATACCAAAACTCTTCATCACAAGAACATTCTAAATAATACATAATTTTCTTCTATTACCTCCATCTTTTTTCTTTTATACTAATTAAAGTATAATTACCTTTATGCTTTGTTTCTAAATAATAAAATAATTCTCCTATATTCAAAAAATTAGGTCTATATTCTTTGATAAAGGATGTACCACCTTTAATAAAACGAACTCTAACCAAATAATAATATATCATCTTTTTTTCTCCTTTATTTTATCAATTAAAATAACTAATAAAAATCTAGAAAAATAACCAATTAAAACGCCTAAAACCGCATAAGCCCACATACTAATCCTCTCTCTCTTTCTTTAAATTTCTTCTAGATTTTATGTACTGAGTAAAGAAAAATGTATTTTGTGTAGCTATATCATACATATCCTCTTGCTCTGAATCCATAAGAGTATCTACAAGGTCAGCATACTCTTGAATATCATTATCACGAATATAACGGGTAACAGCTCTTTTAAATGCTTTCTGCTGACTTACTGTTAAACAGAAATAGTCATGCGGGTCAAAACCATTTCTACACTGAATTATATCCTCAGAATACTGATATTTATCTGGATTATCTTTATGACAAAAATATCTAATAATACCACGAACACTACCAACTGGTTGTACTACACCATTGGCAGCCCCAATCCTTGCGGCATATTTTTCAACATTACTATAAGTAATAGGACCATCAAAACAAAGTACAACATGATAATGTGGCTTTTTAGGCTCTCCTATTTCTGTCATATCTTTATCATGATAGGCATAAGCAAATGGAACACCAGTACTAACTAAATATTCTTCCCAATCTTTAGAACAACTATCATTATAAAGTACAAGAGTCCAATTTCTTTTTTTCATTTCTGATTTAGCTGTCATATTTACGCAACTCCCTTATAATTTCTTTTCTATGTAAATCATAAAATAATTCCTTATTTTGCTTAACTTCCAACTTAATACACAAATATTCAATTAGAAACCAAGAAATAATAAGTATTATAAATTGCCATATTTGCATTATCTTTTACCTCCCTAATCTAAATCTTCAAAATATAATTCAAAGAAATCAATATTATCAACTATAATATCTAACATATCATCATTATCTGAATCTATAAGTAAATCAACTAAAACATAAAACTCTGTTATCTTAGAACATCTTATAAAATTAATAACTTTTTTAATACCATCTCTATTACCATAATTCATTTTTTTTCACCTCCAAAAAATAAATACATAAGTATTTCAAAACCAAGACAAGAAACTAAAAAATATACCATAATAAGCCATATAGTTAAAAATAAATCAGTCAATCCATACATATTTCATACACCTCCAAAGAATGTAAGTCGATCTTATAAATAGTTACCTCTTCACCAAAATTAATATCTAATGATAAGCTAATAAAAGCATTGCCAGAAATTTCACCATTAATAGTAGGTAAAACCAAATAAATGTATCTCATTTTAACCTCCATATTTTTTTAATGCACAATGCACTCCATTGGAAGTGTCGTAGTCTTCCAATGGGAGATTGCTCCCAATTTTATTACTTTTAAAAAAAAAGTAAAGCAAAAACTTTTTATTACTCCCCGCCGTAAGGCTCGTCCAAAGCAAAAAAATGTTGATAACCTTTTCTTGCTTTGCGGAGCAAAATTATTGCGAAACATTAAAAGTAAATAGACTTTCACGGCATAATCGCTTCGCTTTTATTCCATGTTCTATTGACTTTTAATCTGTTTCATAACTAGACGCCACGCCGCGGCTGTCTAGTTATAAGTTGTCTCTATATATGTATTTTATCTCTTTCTCAGACAAATCAAGTTTTCTAAACATACCTCTGTTATATAGTGGCTTATCTATATTTAGTACTTTCAAATACTTACTATCATAAGCTTTAAACACTTTTCCAGCAAAGAATAGCATATACTTATTTTTTACATCATAAGTTTTAGCCTCTTTCTTAGGATGATTATACTTTCCATAGTCATCAAATTCAAAGTATCTTACTATATGCATAAAAGCAAGATGTATAAAAGGAATACATATAAATCTTTTTATTTTATCAAACTCACAAGCTAATATTCTTAACTTTTTCATTATTCTACTTGGATGTTGTGATACATAATATATATCATCAATACCAAAATGTCTGTGAAACTGATTAAAGATAGCTATTTCCTTAGGAAATTCTTTATGATCCTCAGAATCGTAGAAAGCTTGTGTTTCATCTATTACTATAACTGCATGATTTAAGAATCTATTATTAGGAACTAAATCATATATAGTAACTATGTTAGAATATACTTTTTCTTTCTTAGTCTTTTTTAATAATATAGGATAAGTAGAATAAATATTGTTTATCCATATAGGCTCTTTTTTTATCTTTCTTATTAATCTTCGTATAGAATTATTAGTTTTTTTATAATGATGTAAGCAAATTTTTGTAACCAATACATTTTTACCAGAACCAGGTATACCATTAACGCAAGTTATCATTCTTACTCCAAAAACTAGAACTACCAGATAATTTCTGATTTTCTTCTTTTAAATATTTGTTTTCATCTTTTAACTGATTAATTTCTAATCTACTAAAATATTTTAAGTTAAAATATTTATATAAGTTATAAATAACAAAATCAACAGAAATTAAACATAATAAGCCAAAGAAAAAACTTAAACTATTCATATCTTTCCTTAGTAATTAAATCATTGACTTTAATTTCAGCAGAAGCAGTAATTAAATCTATATTACCATTATTGATTAATATATTTGTTACATTTACATAACTATCAATCCATAATTCCATATCATCTAATTCTTCATCAGTATAGCAATTTAATATACATTTTAATTCTTTAATCATTTAATTATTCCTCCTATCAAACTAAATATAGTTAAAATAAATAATATCCATATCAATAAACTAAATAAACTATATTTTATATTATTTTTATCATCTGGATTAGATTTCCAAAAAATTATATCTTTTAATTTCTTTTTATTATTCTTTTCTTCCATTATTATCAATTATCCTTTCATTATCTAATTTTTTCTTTTTTCTATCTTTTATTTCAAAGATTATATTTACTATTAAAGCCATAAAGAATACAATACCAGGTAATAATACTACATTAATAAATGTATCTGACATTATTTTTTCTCCTTAATAAAACCATTATCTTTTAAAACTGAATATACACTTTTAGAATACTCTTTATACTCTACATATATCTCGGCATGGTTTTTCTTGTTTTCTTCACTTATAAAATAATTATCCATAAAATTAGCATATACTCTTATAGATTCTACTAAGCCAGTAACAGTACTACCCATTCTTTCAAATTCTTTTTTTAAATTAACATTATTATTTTTAAACATATTTCCTCCATTAAAATAAACTTATTTGTTTATTATTATTTCTCATATCCCTTTTTAACTTTTGAAATTTAAACCAGTTAAGCTCATTGTCTATATCTTGTATAAGACTAATAAGTTTTTCTTTAGATTCATAAGGTACACAATCTGAATATTTTTTTAGGTATCCTTTTAAAGTATTCATATCTCTTATTCTTTGTTTTAAATCCATTAGAAGAATCTCTCCCATACTCTATTAAATAATTTTAAAGCAAAATAAACTATAATAAACCAAAACATAAAGAAATATACATTAGCTATTAAAGTAACTATTAAAGTCTGATAAGAAGTAAGTTCAGTTAAATTTAAACTGAATAAAGTAGTAAAGTGCTGAATTACTTCTCCTGGACTATAAGGAATAAATATACTCATTTCTTATGACGCTCCTTTTTATCTTTGTTTCTAGTAGTAAAATCATAACCCTCATCTAATTCATCAATTAAAGTTCCTTTTAAGAAATTGACTACTGATAAAACTAAAGGTAAGAATATAAATACTATACATAAAACTAGGCCTAGATTCATGCCATCTCCGACATCTATAGTAAATAACATCTTTAAAAAATCAGCAGTAATCTTTAGTAAAAATCTTAGTACTTGTAACATTATTTACCTCTTAACATATTAATAGGAATATAGAATACACTAAATAGAAAACTTATTACTAACATAGCTAAAACTAGTGTAACAATAATATATACAAATTCAAATTCAGTAGGTAAAGTACCTATTAATTGTTTTACTATATCATACATAATATCAACTCCTTATAAAATTATTTTAATTAGTCCTAATATAATAGCTAACATAAAGCTCATATATAAAAATGCTTGTAATGTTTCTGGAAGTAATGAAATAAATTGATTAATTAATTGGAAAAATTGTGTTATTGAATTCCATATTGTTTTTAAAAATTCTAAAGGTGCGGTAAATATATCTGAAAATGTAAATTCTTCACTTGCTCCGTCAGCATAATTTTCATCTTCACTTTTGGTAGCGGTATCTGTAAGTTCATCATAAGATTTAGGGGTATGCTTTTTACCATTTATAGTAATTATTGGATTATCTTTTTCTTCTTCACTTACATAATGTATATTAAATATGCTCGTATCAATTTTTACTTTATTTTCTTTAGTAGTATCATAAGCTTTTAAATAATAAATAGCATTATTTTTTAGATCTGAATTCAATATATAGGTTCTAATAGGCGTATAATTATCATAATATAAACTACATCTTTTATTTTTACTGCCTTCAATTATATCTTTCTTTTCTGTTGAACCATAATTATAAACAGAAGTTAAACAATATTGACCTTTAACATAATTAATAGTAGAAAATTCTTCAGTTTTACTATAATCTTTTAAAGATAGCATTATATATGGATAACTATTTAAATCTACTTCTACATAATTCAAATCCGTTTTATCTACAAATTTATCTTTATAAGTAGGAACTACATCAGTTTTATTACTTAAAGTAAATAATATATCATTTTCTTTTTTTACATTATAAATAGTATCTTCTAAACCAAAAGGTAAATCAAAATTAGAATCATAATATAAAGTAGAAAGATATACAGACTTAACACCAGAATTACCTAAATCAGCATCATAAAAAATATTTAAATCTGAAAAAGAATAATTATAAGAAACACTACTAAATTTAAAATCACTTCCAGAAACAACAAATATCATACCAATATCAGAAGAAGCTTGCTTAAAACAATCGCCAAACTGATCAACACTAATAGGAATATATTTTGAATAAATTAACCTAATTTTTAAATACTGATCAGACATATTAGAATAAGTAGAAAAAGAAACCTTTGGATAAGAGCTTATAGAAATAAAATAATTAGGAAACTCATTTTTATATTTATCTTCCCATATTTTTATCAAATCTTTAATCTTATTTTCTATTAAATCAAATGAAAAATTATCATATTCTTTAAAATTATCAAAATAAGTTTGATAAGAATAAACACCTGTACCAATAACATAATTTTCGCTATCAAAAATACCATACTCAAATTCTTTAGTCTCTGCTTTAACATTACTTACAAAAAACAAACTTGATATAATTGATAAACCAATTATTAAATACTTCTTCATATTTTTACATCCTTTCTTCTAATAATATCTTAGATAATCTATTTATTAAGAATAAATCATTAGCTGTATAATTACATTTTTCATCTAATTGCTCTAACCAAATATAAATTATTTCTAATTTTACATCTGTACTAATTTTCTTAATATCTATCATAAAAACCTCCTAACTATTAAACTAAATACAAACATTAATATACATACAACAAGTGTAGTTAAATATATATAATTACTCATAAATATTTCTCCTAAATACTTTATTTTTTCTATACACAAACTATAAAAACTTTCCAATACTTGTTTTTCTTCTTTATGAGGATCAGAAATTTCTGAAACTTTTAAATATAAATCATAGATAGGTAAATAATTATCATTTTCATTAATTACATAAGAAGAAGAACCATAATTAAAATTTATCTTTATATCATCAACAGAAACTTTAGCAGAAGAATATAAAAACAAATTTGGATCATCAAAAGAAGGATAATTAGTTGAACCGGCTTTTGTTAATTTCGAAGAATCACTACTAAACGTATAATTATCAACAGCAGTTTGAATAAAACACTTGAAACCACCAAAAGACTTACACACAACAACATCTTTATCAGAATTATAAAAATAAACATAATAATCAAAATAATTTTTATTAAAATAAATAACAAAATTATTAAAATCAGATGTTTTTAAAAAATTCTCTGATAAATCTTTTATTTTATAAAATCTTTCATTTATATTATCAAAAGTAATATTAAAAGAATATTCTGATAAAGCTTTTACCTTAAAATTAAAAATAAAGAAAGAAGATAATACAATGGCAAAAGATAAAATAACTTTCTTCATAATATAAATCTCCTTTCTTCTATGTTAGAACATTGCTTTAACGAATCTAACAATTACAAAGCCTATACCTAGGCAAAAACTTATTAGTAATACTGGCGTATTAACGATAGTAGTACAAACAGTACCTACATAACCAATAAGGGCAGTAAATACTGTACCAACATCAGTTAAAATACTAGACAATGTAGGTACAACAGCATCAGCAACTGGCATTATATAATCCCTCCTAACTTCTTATTCTTTTTTATAACACATATCAATTTTTATTAATACAAATGTATTCAATACTTTAGCTACTATTATTATACAATAATTAAGGGGTTTGATTTAAACGATATGTTGTTACTTCTTTTTAATTTAATTAAATAAATCGGGCATTTCTAAATTATTGTTATCATTATTTTTTGAATATTGTTTCAATAATTCTTTTTCAGCTTCTTCTAGAAAAACTTGTTTCTTATATGTATCAGTTAAATATATACATATAACTTGATATGGTTTTCCAGCTTTAGACATCTTGGTTTCTAATGTCGCCCTTAATTCTTTAGCGTCCATTTCATCTACCTCCTCTCATAATGAAAGTGTAACACTAAAAAAATGAGGTTGTGACACCTCATAAAAATTTATAAATTTTTCTGTAAGAATTACCATAAATATAATAAATAAAGTTTTTATTTTTTAGCTTATATTTTAATTGCCTTTTTCTTAATTTAGTAAATAAAGATAATTCTTCAAGACTATCGACATAAGCGATTATATTATCTTCCAAATCATAAATTACAAAATGCTCCAAAATAATCCTTTCAGATTATTTTATATATAGGTCCAAATCCCACATTCCGTCCCAGATAGATAATTAACTAACTCATTAAGAGTTAGTTTTTTTATTTTGTTCACTCTAGATCTAAGGATCTAGAGTGTTTATTTGAGCCAAAGTATTGTCTCAAATAAATATCTATCATATATAAGCCATAATTATATACAAAGAAAAGAAAGAATATTTAAATTCCTTCTATTTATTAAATTCTTCATTTAATTTATTTATATAGTATGTTCTCATATTATTAAGAATAGTATCTACCACTTCAAAAGATATCTCTCTTTCACTCTTATTAGTAGTATCAAACATATAAAAATTAATATTTTCTTTTTCTGTAAGCATCTTCATATTTAATAAAGAATTATTATATTCATTAACATTATCTTCACTTAAGAAAGACCTTTTTTCTAGTGCTACATTAGCAGTGTAATCTCTTCTTAAAGAAGTTAAACTATCGGTATAAGTTCCTATTACAATATCAATTTTATTTTTAATAATAGGTACATATTCATTTATATAATTATCATATTCTTCTTTAGATACACCATTTTTACTATATAATCTATCCATCCAAATCATTCTATCAAATAAAGATCTATCTATTATTATAACATCATAATTTTTATCTATTGTATCACTTAGATTATTTAAAATATACCTAGGTATTTCACTTTTAACTACATTTTTATATTCAATTTTTAATCTTGGATATATTTCTTTCTTATATCTTTGTGAAGTAGTAAATTCCTCGAGTACTTTAGTATTAAATTTACCTTTTTTAAAGAAATCATATAAATTATTTATAAGCGTAGTCTTACCAGTTCTCGGAGTACCAGTAAATTCTATAACATATGTAAACTTATTATTTAATACTTTCATCATTTTATATATTTCTTGTTTTTTATAATGTAGTTTTATTAATTTACTATATTCTTCTTCCTTACCTTCAAATATTTTTCTTTCTAAGTCATCATGTTTATTATTATCAAAGACATCATCAATTAATAATTTTAATCTAGCAAACATTGGATAGTTCTTATCTTCATTACATATTAAACTATTATATACTTCTGTATAATACCATTTTTGTTTTTCATACCCTCTTTTAAATGCGGAAAAGTCTTTCTCTCCTCTAGTTTCAAAAATAATTCTCATATCTTCTAAATTACTTATTTTATCAGCACATACTATAGATTTATGTCTTAAATCTAAATCTTTTACAATATTTATAGTTTCTATTTTTCTCTCTTCCCAGCTTAAACTTTTGTCTTTTTCTGTATCCCCAAGTACTAAAGATAATATATCCTCATTAAATGCTTTTAATAAATCCTCTTTAGTATACTTAGTATCCTCAATTACATCATGAAGATATCCCGCAGCCACTACATTATCATCAAAACCATATTCGCTCAAGATATCGGCAACATTTATAGGATGTATTATCATTGGCTTTTCTTTATCCGATTTTCTTATCTGTCCTTTATGTGCATTAATTGCAAACTCTTTAGCTTTATCCTTTATATTCATATTTCTTCCTCCATATTTAATTAAATTTTATAAGTTACCTTTATAAAAATATATTTTCATAGCAGCTTCTGAATAGTTTGGTTTTGATACATCTATATCCATAGTTTTACCAATATAATATATCAAAAACTGAGAAGCAATTAATAAATCATACTCACATAAAATACCATCATAATCACTTTCAATTATCAAATTATTACCACTATTTAAATATTTTAGTAATTCTTCCTCATATGATGAAATTGTTTTAGACTTAAAATATATACTATTCTTATTATTTAGATTTTCATAATTAATAAATCTTCCATGTGAAAAATTTTTCTTATCATGAACAATAATATTAACTATACCAGATTCAATGATTTTGCTTTCTATATCAAAGGTTGCACTTTTTGTATAATCACCAGTAAATACATTTATTAATCCACCTACAAAAAACATATTCTTTATTTTTTCTTCTTTAAATTGTTTTTCAAAGAAGTCATTCCATTTTTTAATAGTTTTTCTTATAAACTCTTCTATAATTATATCGCTATTAATTTGTTTTAAATAATAACTTAAAAAGATACTCGCAGGACTAACGGTTCCTTCAAAAGATAAAAATCCTCTTTCCTTTCCTTTATTTGTATTAGTTCTATAAGAAATAATATTTTTTTTAGAAACATCAGTTTTTAAAACTATCTTCTGAACTTCACCCTTTGTTACTATATATTTATTTGAATTATCAAAATCTTTTGTAGCTTCAAGTAAGTCATTAGTGGTTCCTGAATAAGAAAATATTATTACTTTATTAATTTGTGAATTATTTCTATAAACAATATCTCTTGGTAACAATGCATATACATTACTACCATATAATTTATTAATTACAATTGATGAGAACACACTTGCTGCATAAGAGCCTCCACTTCCTGTAAATATATAGTTATCATTACTATTAAAATTAATATTGTAAACATTATTTATCGCTCTGCTATTAACAGCATTAATAATTCTAGTTTCTAAATTGTTAATATTAATGTTACAACGTTTAATTTTTTTTCTTATTATTAATTCAAAATTTTTGCAAGTACAATCAATCTTATTACTCTTGATTCTATATAGATTATTTAAGTGTCCTCTTGCTCCCATTTTTCTTACAACTTTAGATGTCAATTTAACAGAATTATTATACCAAATTTTAAATTTATCTATATCAAAATTCAAATCATTTTTTATCCAATCACTTATTATACTAGAAAAGAAAGCATCACCAGCACCTGTTGAATCAACCTCTTTCGAAGATATAAGAAGAGGAAATTCATATATAGTACCATCATAAACAAAGATTGCACCTTTCTTTCCTAAAGTAATTGTCATTAATTTTGGTTTTAACACATCATACATTTGATTTAATGTTTTTAAATTAAATCTATTTTTTAAGTATTTAACTACCCTTTCATTAAAATTGATAATTGAAAACTTATTTTTAATTTTATTAACAATTTGATCATTAGTTAATTCTTCAAATTCAAAGTATTGTCCTAAATCCAATAATTTATTATTAGAAGTTTCATCAATAATAATTTGGTTCTTATCATTTAAATTATCAAAAACTAATATATCATCTTCATTAATTTTACTTAAAATATCCTTTGTATCAATTAATGAGTCATCATACCATTTTTTTGAACTACATATAGGACACCTTTTCTTTGAAGTAAAATCAAGACCATTATCAGTATCAAAGTATGATACATGAAAACATCTAGTAGAAATATTATCTAATATCTTAACATTTGCAACATCAACTTTCAAATCTGATAGACTTTTTTTTGCAATCATACCGGCCATATCATTGCCACAAGTACCTAATACTGCAGTATTTATTCCCATACTAGATAAATTAGCAACTATATTATGTGACGTCATCCCACCATTAACTCCTAATAACTTACCATTTTTATAATAATAATCCATAACCAAGTCCCCAACACTTACTACTCTCATTTTCTTAATCTCCTTTTACTAACTGAAACCTCACTATCCTTCTTATAATCGTGATTTTTTATTAAACATTCTATAATTTTTTCTCTATTCAAATCAAATACACCCAAAGAATCCAAATATGAAATATCTTCCATCTCATCAACCCAACTATATGGACTTTGAAAACATAATCCTGTTACGTATTCAAAAAACAAATTATAATCAACAGCGCCATGATTTTTCATAAACATTTGATTAACACGATTTATACCAGGGTATCTAACAATATTTATATTTGTAACATTTATACCAATATCATAAAGTGAATTAATAGCTAACTGCATTGTTTTTCCAGTAAGAACATTATCATCAAGTAAAATTATATTATCATTTTGTATATTTCCAACCTTTGTTATTCCTCCAAAATTATTAATATTAAATCTTCTCAAATCAACAAGTTGTTTATTTCTATAACCAGAAATATTTTTTCCGAAATTGAATAATAATATATCAGTTATGCAATTATTAATAACTTTATAAATAATTGGTAATTCTAATCCGCCATAACACATACCACACACACCAAAATTATTTGTTCCTTTCTTTTTATCCGAATCAATTTTTACAGTTAAATAATTTTCAGCAAAATTATCTATTTCTCTATATGTTCTATATTCTTTTGAATAATCCTTTTCTTGAAATGCTGCTAAAAACTCAAAAAAGTCTTTATTTATACAAGAATTAGTTAAAGAAAATATTTGTTTTATTTCTTCTGCTCTCATTAAAGATTTTTTTTCAAAACAAATCTTTGACATCAAATTTTCAGTTAAATATAAAACATTATATAAATTACTAATATCAGCATTTTCACAAGAATTAATATTTAGTAGCACATTTTTATCATTATAATACTGCACCAATTTATGATTAATTAATATTAAAACAATGTTTCGAATATTATCTAATAATCCAAGAAAAAGTTTTTTGCTAGTAATATCAGAATAATTATATTTGATATTCAAAGCTTTTAATGAATTATCTATGAAAAAAATATTATTTTCATACCATTCTTTTACATTTTCCCAAGAAGTATAATCCTTTCCATCTATTACTTGCCTATTTGCAAGAAAATAATAATAATTTTTAGAACCACGTAGCAAATAATTAAAATTATCTCTCAAAGTATAAAATAAACTACCACTATCATTCATAGCAAATAGTTTTTTTAAAGGATTGTTAAAATCAAGTATTTCCCACTCATACATTGGTATTTTTATACTGCCGCTAGAACAGTCAAAAACATCATCCATTCCATTCGGTGTATTGAAATTATCTTTAATTATTTGGTTATACATAGTTAAATATTTACACTTTCCCTCAGAAATAGCATACTCTGTTTTAGCATAATTTTTAATGTAAGTTTTTTTATCTGCATTTTCTAAACATATCGTTGGTAATAATTTTGCCTTTTTTATTAAAAATAATGTGGCATCAACGCCTTTTAAAATTCTATTATTATCATCGAAAATTGGGAAACAACCATCAACGCTATTACAGGTTCTATCAACACTATAGCCTTGTTCGCAATTTAACATTGCATAATCATTTCCTATTATATCACCACAATCACCAATTCTCATCATCGAATTTTTAGGAACACCTATTAATTTTTCTGCGGTTTCAATAGCAATATCCTTACTTGTAGTACCAACTTGAATAACATTATTTTCTTTATATTTACCTCTAGTAATATTTAGACCATTCAAATTATAATCTTTTATCAAATTTTCAATAAAATCCATAACCAATTTTACATTATCATCATTATTATCTTGTAATACAAAACGAACATTTAATATTTTATTATTTGTTGAGTCATTTGAATAAGTAATTTTACAAATATTATTTATTTTATCATTTTGTGTTTTTAACATTTCATCATCAAATTTTTTCAATTGACATAATTTATCATCGGATACAGTATAAATACACTCATTAAGCATTTGATTATGTGAAGTGTAAAATAATCTAGCGCCATCATTTGCTAAAGCATAAATTCTTTTTAATTCAATATTATCAATATTATATAAATTTAACAATTTAAATTGTATGTCATTAATCATATGCTTTAATCCTGTTGAACCTCTACCAGTAATAAATACAATTGGTATTTTTGCTTTTAATAAGTCTGCTATCATTTTTACTGCTCTTTCATCAATTTCTCTTGAATTTTGTTTTGTTAATGTCCCATCAATGTCAAAACAAACTGCATTATATTTTTGTTCTAAGGATTTCAAGTAGTTATGTTTCATTATTTCTATATTAAAATCGTTCACTTTTTTCACCTTCCAACAAAAACTCTAAACTTCTTACTCTGGTTTTACTATTTACTTTTAACTTTTCATCAAATATCATACCAACACCACCATTTTGAACCCAACCATTAATATTTTTGCTTGAATCATCTATGAGCAATTGATTATTTGGAATTATAATTTCGTGTTTTTTAACACCAGGTGGAACAAAAATTATTGGTGAATATATATATCTGTTTTGTCGCAAATCACTAACTTTAATTTGCATTTCTTTTAAACTATGTACTTTTGTAAGTATTGCCAATTTTCTTTTCATTTTTTCCAGTTCCCTAATAATTTCAACAGAACTATTAAGTGAACTAGCACCTTCAATAATATATTCCCATTCGCCTTCTATTGAATCAGCCAATTTAAAATAATCATCAAATTCTTTACCATCATTATGATTAAGGTAACCTCTTTCTTCCTTTTTTTTATTCATTCTTTGCTCTGAATCTAAAATAACTCCATCGCAATCAATAAATATATACTTTTCTTCCATAAAAGACCTCCTAAAAACATTATAATATAGTTTTAGGAAGTATTTTGTCTTTTTTATTTAATAATTTCATCAAGTGACATAATTTTATTTAAATCAAAATGTCTAATTGCTCCTCTTAATTTACAAAAAGCGGTAACATAAATATTGTTTTCAAATTTAAATATACTAATAGGAAGAATTTCTCTATTTGTAACATTACCTGATGTTCCTAAATAACTGATATATATACTTTTCATATTTTTTATAGAATCATCTATTATTTTTATTTTTTCGTCATTTTCTTTAAAAGAGAGATTATTATCATATTCTGATAACACCTTATTAGTATTATAAATAGAATGAAGTTTCTTGTTTAGTTCTATAAAGTCTTTAATAAGTTTATCATTATCTGAAGTAGATATCTCACTTTGTACTTTATCTAATACTTCTAAATCATACTTATTAAAGTAATTTATATTAATCATATCATTCTTATTTATGTAGTAACCACCTCCTGGACCTTTAAAAGATTCAATAATATATCCAGCCATTTCTAACTGTTCTTTATAATATCTAACCATTCTCTCAGTAACACCAAGTTCCTCACTTAATTCTTTAACTGAATATACTCTACCATTTGATAATAATTTTATCATTAAAATTGTATTAGTTATTTTACTCATAATTAGTCCCACCTAAAAATATTATATTAAAAATAAGTATACATTTCAATACAAAAAAGAGAAACTATCCAAGTCTCTCTTTAATTAATTTATTTACTAAAGACATATCTGCTCTACCTTTAACTAAAGGTGATATATTCTTCATTATAAGGCCCATATCTTTTGAAGATGTAGGTTTTACCTCTTCAAATACCTTATCAATAGTTTTATTTAACTCTTCCAAAGACATCTCTTCAGGCATATAAGAACTAAGTATTTCTATTTCATTCTTATTTTGAAGTACTAAGTCTTCTCTGCCAGCAGCCTCAAATTGTTCTATTGCATCTTTTCTCATCTTAATCTGTTTAGAAATTACCTGAATAACATCATCATCAGTAAGTTCTTCCCTAGGATTAGGTTTAGCAAGTTGCATAGCACCTTTGATCATTCTAATTACTCCAAGTTTAAAACTATCTTTATTTTTCATTGCTTCTTTTAAATCATTATTAATTTTTTCCGCTAACATAATTCTATCTCCTTAGTAATTTCTTTTATTTTTTCTAGAATTAATAGTATTTTTCTTTTTTTCTTCTCTTTCTTTAAATCCTTTAGACTTAAATCCATCTGCTCTTTCCCTAGCTTTAGAGAGATTACCATTACGCGCTACTTGATTCTTAAATTTTCTTAAAGCAAATTCAACATCATTATTTCTAACACCAACGGTTATTTTAGTTCCTGCTGACATCTATATCCCTCCTTCCGCTTTACCAAGTAAGATTATAACATTATTTGACATAATTTACAAGAAGAAAAAAGTCTTTTTTTATAAAAATAGCCTATATTTTATCAAAAATCACACATTTTACCTTCACTTTTCCTTCTGATATAGCTTCCAAAGGCTTCACCTATATTAAAAATAATCTCGATCGTTTTATATATTGCATTCATCATTGTCGCAGTAAAACCTGCTCCGCCATCTATTTTTAACATCTCATTTTTATCTAATTCTCTCATCTTTTACCTCCTAATATATTACATTTTTCCGGATTAGAATAGCCTTTAAGTGTTCCCACTATAAAAGTTATAATTGTTCCAATAATCGTAGTAATTAAAATTGCATTTGCTCCACCATTAACATTTAACATATCTTCTTTTCTTAATTCAATCATTTTGTACCTCCTAATTCCTTTAAATATTCTATTACCATTTTATCTTTTTTTAATAGTTTTAAGTTTAATAACAAATTATTATATCTATACTTATTATCAAGATTTATATTAAGAACTACTTCTTGATAAGTTTCATTATTATCACTAAAGTATTCCTCACTGATACTCTTAATACTATATTTATATGTTTTTTCATTAATTATTAAAGTATCATTCAAAGTAATATACTTTGTCTCAGATATTGGTATATAACATTTTAAATAATAACTATTCTCCTCTTCAATAACAGTACCTTTAAAAAAGTAATATTCTTTATAATGAAATAACATACATACTATAATTAAGGAAAGTGCACATATTATTAATATCATTATATAAATATATACTAAAGGTCTAATCTTTCTATTTAAAATAATTCTACTATCTATCATTATTCTTACCTCTTAATCTAATAACTTTATCATATAAATCAGTATTATTCTCTCTATGTGATACCACTATAAAGGTTTTATCTTGATATGTCCAAAATAAATTTTCTAAAATAATTCTCTCTAACTTAATATCAATTTGACTCAATCCTTCATCTATCATTATTATCTTACTATTTTTTAAAAGACCCCGGGCTAGTATTATTCTTTGTCTTTGACCTCCTGAAAGATTACTACCATTCTCTTCGGTAATATAATCATAGCCTAATATATTATCTTTAATAATTTCATCTACATAAGTCATTTTACATACATTCAAAAAGTCATTCTCTGAAATATTTCTATCAAGTATAATATTATTTCTAATACTATCTGTATATAACATTTCATTTTGTGAAATATATGTTATGTTCTTTCTTATATCCGCTAAAGTATAATCATTAATATCATAACCATTAATAAATATTTGTCCCCTATCTACATCATAATACTTATAAATTAATCTTAATAAAGTGGACTTACCAATACCAGATTCACCAAGTATAAGTACTCTTTCTCCATTCTTAATAGATAAATTAACATTATTAAGAGGATAATATTTATTATTAAAAGTAAAAGATAAATTTCTAACTTCAATATTACCATTTAATTCTAGTTTATTATCTGTAATAATTTCTTTGTCCGCATCAAGTAAATCATTTACTCTTCTAATGCTATTCTTAACAAAATGATACTCATTAAGTAAAGATATAAAATTATCAATTGGTGATAATATATAATTAAATAGTAGTGTTATAGTCATATAATTACCCATAGTTAAATTATTCTTCATAATAAATCTAAAACAAATAAAATTAAGTAACAATAGTCCTAAATCACCAAGTAAACTTTTAAGTAATAAAAGAATATTATTAATTTTCTCATCATAATATGAAGTAGCAATTAACTTATTATAATCCTTCTCAAACTTTAATATAATATTATCTTGAATATTAAGATTTTTAATAGTTTCAAATGATTTAGTAGACTCTATTATATCATTATTAACTAGTTCATTATTCATCTGATTTTTAATATTAATTCTTTTTATTATCGGATTAAATATTAGTATAATTAATATATATATTATAAGCATAATAATAATTAACATAATAAATTCTCTCTTAATAAAATATATAATAATAAAAGATGTAATAAATACTATAATATCTAAAAATATAGTAACTATAATTCTAGATATAAATATTTTAAAGTGTGATAAATCATTAATTCTAGATAATACCTCACCAGAAGTCTTTCCTTGATAAAATGTGAAGGGAAGTAAAATAATATTACTAAATGTACTAAGAATAATACTAATATCTATTTTTTGATTTAAATAAATAATTAAGTAATTTCTAACATAATTACTAATATTTTTAAGTATATATAAGATAGAAAAGAATATCGTAATTATAATTAAATTATTTACTTCAGTATTTATTATCTTATCAAAAATAATTTGTGAATAAAAAGATGTTCCTATAGAATATAAAGTAATTAATAATGACAAAATAGTTAAGAATACAATAATACTTTTATTATTAAATAATACTAACCATATCATCTTCATTAATTTTTTATCACTAGTGATTACCGAGATAGGTTTTATTTTTTCAAAAAGCATTAAATAGCCTGTCCACACATTAGTAAAATCAAACATATCCATTGTAACCTTACCCACCGCAGGATCCATCATTAACATCTTATCTTCATATAGCTTGTATATAACAACAAAATGCATATAATTCTTATTATTAAGCTGAACAATATATGGACATTTAACCTCCTTTATTTGACTGACATCACTTGCCTTATATGATTTAGCCATTAGTCCTAGTTTAGATGATGCCTCACTTAAATTATAAAAATTAGTCCCTTCTTTTGTTGTCTTAGTCATCTCCGTTAATCTATCTAAAGAAATATCACCTCCATAATAACGAATGATAGATAAAAGAGAGGCTGCTCCACAATCCTTATTTCCTTCTTGTAGTACAATTAAATCTTTCTTCATTTTACTCCCTTCATACTTATATACAAGAATTAATATACGATTTTGCCATAATTTTGAAAATTTCTTCAAAAATATTTAATTATTACCAAAAATTATTAATTTATAATCAAAATAGATTATTTATAGCCAAAAAAAATATAACCTTGAAAAGTTATATTTTTAATAAATTACTTCAGGAGATATTTTAATCCCCCTATCATTATCTACATACCTAAATATAAAATTAGAATCTTTATCAATATTATTTATATTAAATACCAAAATATAATCCTTATAACTAGTAGTATCTAATATATTATTTCTATACCCTATTCCAATGTCATTAAAATATAAATAAAACTTTTGACTTGGAACATACTTATTATTTTTACCCTCTAAAATAAAATGATCTAAATCTAAAGAATATTTATTTACCTTACCAATCACACTAACCTTAAGTATTACATAACTATTATCTTTACTAATTCTCTTTCTATCAGTTAAATAACTATCAGTAACCTTAATATTAAATGCACTAGTACCAAGTACTTCACCTTCTTTTAAATTTCTATTTACAACATATTTATTAAAAGGAAATACCATAACTAAAATAAGTATTAAAGTACCAAGAATTATATTAATAAAGAATTTATTTTCTACATAATAATATTTAAGTTCTCTAAGAGTTCTTCTACCAGTTCTCTTTAAACCATTACTAGATACATCTATACTAACTTCTACCTCAGCACTATCTTCTTCACTTAGATTTAATTCCTTTAAATCCTTACTAAAATTAAACTTCTTAATATCAAATCCAAGTCCTCTTATTAAAGTAGGTATACACATAACAAATAATACATAAAAATTAGATCTTGCTATATCTCTATACAATCTAATTATTCTAGCACTAACAGTAGTAGTTTCTAGAGATCTAATATTTAAATATAAGTAAGTATATACTCCTGTACAAAGTATACTAACTATAATTAAAATAATATAGTATAACCTAGGTTTATCTTTATATTTCATAAGATAAAATATTAAAATGGATAGTCCAATAATAATAATTGGAGCTATATATATAAATACATTAATATAATTAGAAGATAATATTTCCATATTTCCATTAGCGGTTATATAATCTTTAAAAAAATTAAGTACTGTACTAGCATTATATGTAATAATTGCCAGTAGAGCAAATAATATTAAATGTATTAATCTAAAATGTTTTATTAAAAATGCATAAGGCCTTTTAAGTATCATATTCAAATCCTCCTATCATAATAAAATTATACAATAAAACTATAATTATATCAATACTTTTCCTTTCCAAGAAAGCCAAAGTCTTTCTTGGCAAATTATAGCCTACAAGTAGTCTATAATTTGTAAATATTATGATTTTAATATTATTGATTTTTTATTAAAAATAGCATATAATGTATACAGAGAGAGAAAATAACCATAATAAAAATGGTTAACACCTATTTTCATAAGGTGTTCTCCCCACATTGGTTTGTGGAACACTTCCTTAAGAAGCGCTCCATTTTACTTATTTCTTATGATTATAATTGTTTTTATTATCTAAATAAACAATCTTTTATTATCTTTATAAAGTTCTATAACTAAAGATTTTATAAGACCTAAGTGTAAAAAACAATTGGACGATAATATACATTTTTAACCATATCTATTGCATTTTTTACTAAAATAACATATAATGTATATGTGAAAAGAAAATAACCATAATAAAAATGGTTAACACCTATTTTCATAAGGTGTTTCTCTCTATAAAAATATATAGAGCACCCACTGGGTGCCCTTTTTTCTATCTACGATTGCAACTGTCTATTAAAAACAGTACAATTAGAGTAGTCCATGCAAAAGCAAGAACTAATTCCACTTACTAAAACCCCTTTGTAGAATGACTTTTCAGCATATCATCACTCCTTTCTTCTGATAAAATAAAAAAAATATCCATAGGTACTAATTAAAACCAGTATTATGCTAGTTTAAGTAATAGTCAATTAACTGACTATTTTTTTATAGAAAAAAATGATTTATCTTTCAAAATCATTTTTTTAAGTTTAGAGTTTTATTGCTAGTTTGTTCAAAGTTTAATTTTTGAAGTATTTCTAATTCTTTATTACTAAATCTATATTTATCAACTTGTTCTATATTTTGCATACCATATAATTTTGCTTTTTTTAATACAATTTCACTAAAATCTAATTGAGATAAATACTCGATTAGTTTTTTATTTGTATTTAACATTTTTTTTAGCGGATAAAACCTTTCATTATTATAACTAACCATTGTGTCAAGAGTTATTTCACCCTTTAACTTAAAAGCAATTCCATCATAATCAACATATTTATTAAACATTTGATGTGTTTCAGAATCTTCAAAATCAAATAATTGTAATTGTTGATTATCAATTGATAATTGTCCTATTGTGTAAGTGAAAAGGACAGTGTCAACCTTATCAAAGCCAATGCTAAATAATGAACTAACTAATACCTCAGTGTTTATTTTTTCCATACAAACCTCCATACACTCTATATTATATCATTAATTATGAAATTTTTAAAGACAATTTGTTAAACAAATTAATATTTAACATAATAAAAACTATAATTTCTTATAGTTTTAATCTTTATATACAATCAATTGACCCTCTTCTAAATAAATATTATTGTTTTGACTAAGAAATTTATTAATATTACCACCAAGTAATCTATTAACAGAAAGTAAAGTATCATTATCCTTAGTTATATAATACTTAACATCTCTCTTAGGTACCAATATAGTCGTATTAGGATAAATATAATCATCTACATTAATGCCATTAAGTAATGCCAATAAATTATAATCAGTATTATATCTCCTTGCAATATTATATAAATTATCTCCTTTTTCAATAGTATAAACTTCAAAATACTCATTCATCGTAGGAACAATAATATTACTTCCTACTGCAAAGTTACTATTTTGATTTAAGTTTTTCAATATCTCAGGCGATACCCCATACCTTTTTGCTAAACTATCTAGTGTATCACCATTTTGTATTTTATAAATACCATACATAATTAAGTCCTCCCATATATAATATGATATCTATACCTATTTGTGAACAAGTTCCCCTTTAGGACATCTATTACCCCAAGCATCGATTACCCTTTTATCTCTTAGTACCTCAATTATTTCACAGTTGTTAGAGCAGCCTCTACACTCAGTACCCTTAGTCTCATAAATAACATCTTCAATATCAAAAGAAAACTCAATTTCCTTCTGTTTCTTAGATAGTATAGCCACTCCTAGAGCACCCATTAAATGAGAATTATTATCTACATAAATCTTCTCCCCAGTAATATCCTCAAAAGCCTTTACTACCCCAATATTTTTTGATACCCCGCCTTGAAATACAATTGGAGCCACTATTTTTTTACCTTTACCAACATTATTCAAATAATTATTAACAATAGCATAGCAAAGACCTGCTATTATATCTTCTTTTTTATGTCCCATTTGTGATTTATGAACCAAATCCGATTCTGCAAAAACAGTACATCTAGCAGCTATCTTTGTTGGTTTCCTACTAGTAATGGCAATATTACCAAACTCCTCTATTGGAATACCAAGTCTCTTAGCCTGACTAGACAAAAAAGATCCAGTACCAGCAGCACATAAAGTATTCATAGCATAATCAGTAACAATACCATTATCAATAAGAATAATCTTAGAATCCTGTCCTCCTATTTCAAATATCGTTCTAACTTCCGGATAAATACTCATTGTTCCAATAGCATGAGCAGTAATCTCATTCTTAATAACATTAGCCCCAAGTATAGTTCCAATAAGTTTTCTCGCTGATCCTGTAGTGCCAACTCCAACCACTTTATATTCACTAAGATTAATCTTACTCTTAAGTTCTCTAACTACCCTTTTACTCGCAGTAATAGGACTACCTTCCGTATATAAATAAGAACTAGCTAGTATCTTATTATCTTCATCAATAATAACCCCTTTAGTAGATATACTACCAATATCGATACCTAAATAAACCTTCTTCATTTTTCACGTATAATCAATCTTAAGGAATTATTAATCCTTTAGATTGATTTTTCCTTTCT